>ERZ808242.266-NODE-266-length-39229-cov-20.968142_pt1 | contig 39229 bp, 24 predicted proteins | sample MGYA00521244_ERZ808242 | MGnify/ENA primary metagenome ERZ808242 (study PRJEB31516, sample SAMN03275573) | gut metagenome | biome: mammalia-associated habitat; material: feces | host: Papio cynocephalus | place: Kenya | collected 2012-07-27 ... | reverse complement strand
CATCTCGCTCGTCAACTGTTGGATACCTATTCTTTCAGCCCTGCTGATATGGCTGTTGGGTGTCAACCCGATATGGGTGATTATTGCAGCCGCCGTGGGTGGGTATATCTATGGTCAATTCATTCAACCAACAGAATAAAGATAAAAAGTACGATAAGAGGATTCTTTACTCTTCATTCTTCACTCTTCACTCAAAACTATGATATTTCTTCAACTTTTCATCGTATTCATACAGATTGGCATCTTCGGATTCGGAGGTGGCTACTCAATGGTATCCCTTATCCAGGGACAGGTAGTGACACAGTATCACTGGATGACGATGAGAGAATTTACCGATGTCGTCGCCATCTCGCAGATGACACCGGGACCTATCGGCATCAATACCGCCACCTATTGTGGCTACACCGCCGTGCATAACGCCGGCATGGGTGGGATGATGGCGATATTGGGCAGTGCCGTGGCAACTTTCGCCCTGGTTCTCCCTTCCTTGATATTGATGATTCTTATCAGCAAGATGCTGTACAAGTATATGCACACCAACATGGTGCAGAGCATGTTCATCGGTCTTCGCCCTTGCATCGTAGGCTTGGTGGGAGCCGCTGCCCTGCTCCTGATGAGCCCAGAGAACTTCTCCACCCCGGAGAATCCTTGGCACTTCTACATCTCCATCGCCCTCTTCTTCGCCACCTTCATCGGAGTGAAGGTTATGAAGATTAATCCGATAAGGATGATACTCTACTCTGCTTTCGCTGGGTTGGTATTGCTGTATTAGGTCAAGAAGTATCCTATATATTTACTAGAGATTAAGCGTAAAAGGTGGATTTTCATCAAAAAATCCACCTTTTACACTTTATTATCCATTTTGTCCACCCATTTATTGTGCTTTTTGTGTACTTTTGCAAAAAATAATATAACAACCTAAAAATAAACAATGAATAAGAAAAAACAGATTTTGCTTTCCGCTGTGCTCGCCTCTGCGATGGCAGCCAACGCACAAGTAACTATCAATGTGGATGCCTCTAATCCAGGCATCAAGGTATCTCCAAACCTCTATGGTATCTTCTTCGAGGACATCAACCATGCTGCCGATGGCGGTCTCTATGCCGAGCTTATCAGCAACCGCTCTTTCGAGGACAGCGACAAGGAGATTCCAACTTGGAAGACTTCCGCCGAGGCTGGTGCGAAAATCAACGCACAGCTCATCAACAAGAATCTGCTCAACAAGGCACAGGGCAAGGCGCTCCAACTTACCGTTGCCGCTACCCCAAAGGCTACCGCCTCTCTCATCAACGAGGGTTTCTGGGGCATCAATGCCGTACAGGGCAGAACCTACAAGCTCTCTTTCTGGGCAAAGGGTAGCTACAAGGGTGGATTGAAGGCTCGCCTTACCAACGCCAAGGGCGACAAGGTATATGCCGAGACTGCTGTAAGCGGCAAGTTGGGCAAGAAATGGACCAAGTACACTGCCGAATTCACTGCCAATGCCAACGATGCGAAAGCTCAGTTTGAATTGGTAGCCGATGGCAAGGGAACTATCCAGCTCGACGTGGTGAGCCTCTTCCCTCCTACTTTCAAGAATCGCGAGAATGGTTTGCGTCCTGACTTGGCGCAGCTCCTCTATAATATCCACCCTAAGTTCGTTCGCTTCCCTGGCGGTTGCTACGTCGAGGGACAGGAGTCTCCAGAGAATGCCTTCCACTGGGAGAAGACCATCGGACCTATCGAAGAGCGTCCTGGACACAAGAACGTAAACTGGCGTTATCGCACCAGCGATGGTATGGGCTTCGATGAGTACTTGCAGCTTGCCGAGGACTTGCATGCCAAACCTCTCTATGTAGTAAACGTAGGTCTTTGGCACGGCGGATTGACTCCTGTGGACAGCATCCAGCCTTGGATAGACGAGTGCTTGAACGCCTTGGAGTATGCCAACGGTCCTGTCACCTCCAAGTATGGTGCGCTGCGTGCCAAGAACGGTCACCCAGAGCCATACAACATCGAGTACTTGGAGATTGGTAACGAGAACAACCAGCCAGACCCTGCCGCACAGAGCGACCACTACTACGAGCGCTTCAAGAAATTTAAGGATGCCATCTTGGCGAAATATCCGAAGATGCACCTCATCGGCAACGTGGTTGCTTGGGGCGACGACAATCCTAAGTGGGAAAGCAAGGAGAGCGTGGAGCTCCTCGACGAGCACTACTACAGAAACCCAGCTTGGTTTGCCGAAAACTTCAACAAGTATGATATATACGATCGCAAGGGCAGTGAGATTTACGTAGGCGAGTATGCCGTGACCCAAGGCTTCGGCAACATGGGCTCTCTCGACGCAGCCCTCGGCGAGGCTGTCTATATGATGGGCATCGAGAACAACTCAGACATCGTGACCATGGCATCTTACGCTCCTATCTTCGCCAACCTCAACAACCGCATGTGGGCACCGGATATGATTCAATACACCTCCGATAAGGTGTTCGGCACCCCATCTTACTACGTGCAAAACGTGATGGCAAACAATGTGGGTACTCGTGTATTGCCAGTGAAGCAGGAGAATCCTTATACATACGACAACGTGAAGGTGAAGCCTGCAGTTTGCCAAGTAGGTATGGGAACATGGGGCACCCAGGTTTCCTTCAAGGATGAAGGCTATACCGACGACAAGGGCAACGCACTCCCAGCTACCCTCGAACTCACCCAGACCGACATCCGTGGCTCATGGAAGGTAGAGGGCGATGAAATCAAGCAGACCAGCAACGAGGAAAGCTGCATCCGCTTGAACCCAGGAAAGATTACCAGCGATGGCTATATATATAAGGTACGTGCGAAGAAGGACGCTGGCAATGAGGGCTTCCTCGTAGTATTCAATTATGTAGACGAGAACAACTACTGCTGGTTGAACCTCGGTGGATGGAACAACACCCAGCACGGCATCGAGCAGATTGTGAATGGTGCCAAGTCTCAGGTAGCTACTTGCCCAGGCAAGGTAGAAACAGGAAAGTGGTACGACATAGAGCTGAAGATACAGGGCGACAGCATCTTCGCATCAGTGGATGGCAAGGAAATCTTCGCCACCAAGCTGAAGGCAAATACCAAGCCAGGCATTTTCTCTACAGCTACAATCGATGAGAAGACAGGCGAGGTCATCTTGAAGATTGCCAACACCAGTACCGAGAGCACCACTGCGAAGATCAATCTTCAGGGCAAGGACATCAAGGATGGCAAGCTCATTCGCCTCTCAGCCAAGAACGGCTTGGAGGAGAACACCATCGACAACCCAACCAACGTTTACCCAGTGGAGAGTTTCATCACCACTAACAAGAACGGAGCAGAGGTTGAGATTCCAGCCAACTCGCTGAATATTATCAGATTGAAATAACAGATTTCGCCTAGTTTTTTCCTTAGGCGAAATACAGATACAAAAGCATTCCATCTGTAAGTTTGAAACGGGCTGAAAGCCCAAAAGCACTTAGCCCAGGGCAACGCCCTGGGTCGATAGTGTGAATCAATGCGCCCTGAAAGGGCAAAAGCATTAAATAGATTTTTTTGAATAGTTGATAGATAGTTAGTTAGAAACAGACGTCGGCAATCTGTGTGATGCAGGTTGCCGGCTCACTATTTCATAAAAACAAACCATTGAAACAATCATGAATAAGAAACTACTCTACTGCACCAGTTTGTTAGCAGCCACATTACCGACTCAATTCATACAGGCTGCACAAGGAGCCAATGGTAACAAAGACGTCAAGGCGACTCCCGACCGTCCCAACATCATCTTCATCCTAGCCGACGACCTCGGCTTGGGCGATCTGTCATGCACAGGAAGCAAGTGCATCAAGACTCCCAACATAGACAAGCTAGCAGAAACGGGCACTCGTTTCAGCAACAGTTATGCAGGCTCAGGCATCAGTTCACCATCCCGATGCTCCCTGATGACAGGTAAGAACACCGGCAACACCACCATCCGTGACAACACCTGTACGGCAGGCGGTCTCACAGGATACAAAATCAATCCGAAAGGCGACACCACCATCGTAAGAAGAGCCAATATTCTTCCTACCGACACCACTATCGCCACCGTCCTCAAGACGGCGGGCTACAAGACCTGTCTAGTCAACAAGTGGCATCTTGACGGCTACGACCCAAAGGCATCTCCTATCTATCGTGGTTTCGACGAATTTCATGGTTGGCTCATCAGCACTGTGGAGTCTAATTCTCCCTATTATTATCCATACAACCGCTTCGACAACGATAAGCTCATCCACATCAAGGCGAATGAGCACGACAAACATATCCGTCACAATACCGACATCTCTACCGACGATGCCATCGACTTTATCAAGCACAACAAACACAACCCATTCTTCCTCTATCTTGCCTACGATGCGCCCCATGAGCCTTATATCATCGACAATACTTCTTGGTATGACGATGAGACATGGGACATGAACGACAAGCGATACGCCTCACTCGTAACCCACATGGACACAGCCATCGGCAGACTGCTAAAGGTATTGGACAAACTAAAACTCCGTGAGAATACTCTCGTTATCTTCGCCTCGGACAATGGTGCAGCCGTGCAAGCTCCCCTCAAGCTATTCAATTGCAACGCAGGTTTCCGTGGTCGCAAGGCACAGCTCTACGAGGGAGGCATCCGTGTGCCGTTCATCGTAAACCAGCCTAACAAGGTTCCGGCACAAACCCTCGACAACATTATCTACTTTCCTGACGTGATGCCGACACTCGCCGCCCTCACAGGCTCAGAGAAAGCATTGCCCCAAGGTATCAACGGCATCAATATCCTGCCTCTATTCTATGGAAAGAAGGACTATGCCGACGGAAAGCCTATAAATACCGACAACCGTCTGCTATACTGGGAATTTCCAGGAAAACAGCGTGCTGCTCGCAAAGGTGACTGGAAGTGTGTTACCATCAAGAAAAACGCCCCTCTTGAACTCTACAACCTCAAGGAAGACCCTACCGAGAGCCACAACCTCGCCAAGGAACACCCAGAGATGGTGGAAAAATTCGACAAAGAGATGCGCTCCATCCGCAAGCCATCTCCAAACTGGCCTTTGCCAGACGATAAACAATAAGAAAGAAGCAATGTAGGAGTGATGGAACGAAAAGGTGACCTCTACTCATGCAATCACCTTGTAATCCCATCGTACAAGTTGGGTAACATCAAAGAGAAACAAGGGCATGACCGCTCATCAACGAGCTGCCATGCCCAAACATTTATTCGAGAGAGAATTATTATTTCTTCAACACATTCAAAGCTGGAGCTGAAAAGCGCAACTTCTTAGCATTGGCAGACTCATCAAGCTTCAACAAATAAGGATTAAACATGACCATCAACGAACCCACTCTTGTCTTCGACGTGAATTCCTTAGATGTAAAAGCATAGAACGCTAAATAATCAACAGGATGCGTCCAAGAGCCATCATCCTCGAACATGGCATAAGTACCATCCTCTTCATCATACTGGAATTGAGCAGAGAATGTAACAGCAGAAGAATAAGTGATATATCCTGCCGTAGAGCTTCCAAGAACTGTACCCACGATATATGTCGTACTTTCATCATAAGGATAGTCACCTACATAAGAGCCACTATGAACAGCCAATTGACAAGAAACCTTATCAAAATCCACTGGTACAATAAAGCCTAGCTGGGACAAATTCAATGCAAGGTTGCCATTTTCGTCTGCTCCAAGTTGCGCATAAACAGCATTTGTTTCTCCAGTAGAACCATTTGTATATGCCAAATAATACGTGCCTGCGATATCCGCATCAAGATCATACTGTGAAACCAATACAGAATCCTTAAATTCACCAAATGTATATTTCACATACCCTTGGCGAAGATGCCCAGACTCATTAGCAGTTGTTGTCACAACCAAGCTATCTCCATCTATAGAAGCAGAAAGCCAATCTACAGAAGATGATATGACAGGGGCACCGTTTGTATTAAAAGCATAAGCCTTACGGGATTCCATATCACCAAAAGCTACAGCTGTACCCATGTCACTTTGAAGATAGAAACCCTGTTGCTGTACAGTAACATTCACGGAGTCTATTCCCGATTTAATCGTAAGCAAACTAGCACGACTATTATTTTGCTCATTATTTTCTACCGAAACTTCAATGGTAGAATCATTCAAAGCATTAGCCTTGCACCAATCACTTGCTGTAGAGAATGAAATTGGGCCATCAGCTTTTACCACTACCGTGCCTGTTCCAGCAGAAGCTGAGAACAGGACATCAGACTTTACCACCGAAATGGTAGATGCACGATTATATTGTTCACCCATCTTGTCATCGTCGCTACAAGCGACGAATGACAAGGCCAAGGTTGCCATACATATCAAACTAAATATCTTTTTCATACTTGTAACCTCATTTATTTCTTAACTAATGAATAGAGATACGGAAGCTGGTTCTTGATAGCGATTGTCCAAGTACTAAACTGACCAACAGAAGAACCCGACGGTGTAACTGCCCACAAAAGGAAAGAGTCCGTCACCAATCCTGCATAAGAATTGGATATAAACTTATATTCAGGATGCTCGGCATCCAAGTTCCACTGAGTTTCCATACCAGCTGCAGTAGCCCAAGTCAAATTGCCACCAGCCTTTAGGCCCCAAGCAGCAAGCCAAATATTATTGCCACCATAAGTTCCAACAATCTGAGAATTCAATTCTAGGTTACCCTTACTCTTATTGAATTTCAAAACTGGCTTTACATTATCATTAAGACCTTCCATGATATAACCTGTCTTATCCTCATTAGGAACCAAAGTCACATCGCTATAATAATAAGTGATTTCACCTGTCGTAGAATTCTTATGTGGATAATAATACAAGTAATAGTCACCAGCATACGCTTCATACTTCACATAGTCGTCAGGCAAAGTACCTTGTAAACTTATGGTTGTGCCCTTAGAAGTCGTACCAGAAAAGGCATTGCTCTCTGCATTATATTCCAAAGATTCCAACAGCTCGCCACCAATATTGAATGGCTTATAGAAGCGAATACCTTTATCGGTAAAGGCAAAAGCACGCTGCTGAGCATTAGAGCCATCAGCATTGGCTATCGACAACTGTCTATAATCCAAGTCAAACTCACCCAAAATTTTAGTATCACCTACAGAACCTTCCAAGCCTGAGACAACAAAATTATCCTCAACTTCCATCACCTTATTTATATACTCCTCGGCAGAAGTCTGAAGCTTACGAAAATAGAGTACGTTCTGTGTCTTCTTGCCATGCACCTTGATGACATCTGTACCGACAGAATCCACAACAAACTCAAAGTCACCGTGCATAGCCTCATAATTACCATTGCTAGGTGTCGCAAAATAATGCATAATCTCATTATAAGAGTCGAACGTCAAGACAGGACCTTGGTCGTTAGTCATCTTGTACAGACTCTCATAGGTGTTCTCTGTATCCAGTTCGCCACCTACGACAGCCTTGCCGTCAGCGAATTTCACCGTGACAGCATATCCACCATACGACTGTTCCTCTTCTGGATAATAATCAAGAATCCATCCATTCTCTGCACTAACAAAAGCCTTGTCGGCATTGTCCATTGCATCCTGTACACGCAAGGAAGCATCCTTGTCGAATATGTCCTCTTGGTCTTTCAGGCAAGACTGAAAGGTAAACATCGGCAAGAGGAGCAATAAATATATGAACAATTTCTTTTTCATATTCCTACAATGTTAGAGTTATTTCACACTGATATCAGTTAAATCTACCTTACCTGCAGTCAGGTCTGCCTGACGACGAAGGATGGTATCACGAAGTTTATCCATGTTGATTCCCCAAGAATCCTGCATATAGTTCTTCACTATCTCTAGTTTCGCCTGCAAGAGTTGAGAACCAGACTCCCCAGCTTCTTCCATCCACGCATCCCACTGTTCCTTGGAATTGGTCACATACATAGACATCATCTCGGCAAAATCCTCAGTATCGGAATGTTGAGCATAGTCAGAAATAAAACCACGAGTAAGGTAATCCGTATTAAAAGGTTCCTCATTCCATGAGTCTGCCACGTAGGAACTACCTGTTATCAACTTAAACTCTGCAGAATATTCCTTCGTCTGATTCAATATATGAGTAAACTCATGATGAATCGTCTTGAAGTACATTGTATTCAACATGGCTGGGCTATTCTTATATTGATCAATATAGTTGACACCAGTCAAGAGAATTTTCTTACCACTCTCAGCAGTACCCAAGATGATAGTATTATTGTTACGATATTCCCACTCGCCAATGGTAAAAATCATCTTTGGAAAGTAAGCACGAGTGAAATTCACTCCTGCCACCTCATCATACGACTCCAAGCAGAGATACTTCACTAAGTGAGCCATCTCGATAGCTTGATCTAACTTAGCAGGAACAGTATAGTAATCAGGATCCGTTTCCTTATACTCATAACGGTACTTAAAGTCGAGGTTATAAGTATTGACAAAATTCACCTTAAGCCATTTATCAAAATCATTCTCCTGCTTCTTATCAGCTGTTATCACACTCTCCGGACTCAAATCATCTTCTGAACAAGAGACGAAAGTCGTTCCTGTAGCCACAGCAAACAAGGCATATAATATATATTTCTTCATATCTTTCCTTATTTTAATTGATAATGTATGTTACTTTCCACATTCATTATTTCGCAGTTCGTGGATTAGCAGGGCAACCAGCATCACGAACCTTCTGTGGAATTTGGATAGCACGTCGTTCGTCATCCTTGGTCAAGACATCTGTCTTTTTAGCAGGAATGCCACTTGAATTCATGGTACGACGGATAATCTCAATGCCATAACGCTTGATATCAAACCAACGAAGACCTCCCTCCATCGTCTCTATGCGACGGAAGTCAAGCATGCACTGAAGCATGCACTCCTGTACGCTACCCTCGGCATCGATGGTAAAAGCAGGATTCAAATGTTTCTTGATAGTTGATTCAATGCCATCCGGATCATTTTCAGTTACATCATAAGAATACGGAATATCCTTATAGAACTCCTGGATGCTAGCTGGGGTCAAAACCATAGACGTATTGACTGTATTCTGCATCCAAAGGGTCAAATCTGCAGCTGCCTCATCATATTTCTTCAACATGATATATGCCTCGGCACGGTTAAGCAAACACTCATCTGTAGTAAAGGTAGTCATGACTGTTCGACGATAACCAATACCTGCCACAGGATCAGTATATTCAAACTTATATGGCATTTTCCAGAAGATGACCTTATCCAAGTTAGTGGCTGAATATTTTTTCATTGGAACATAGAAATCTGCATTTCCCCAAATGTTTTCTGCCAAGCCATCCTCATGGCTAGCAATATAGTTTCCATGAGAATACTTAGAATAAACTCGATAAGGTCCAAAAACCAAGCCCAAAGTACCTACTGATGTAGAAATCAAGAGATTACAGTTGGAACCAGCATCAATATATTGATTGGTCACAGCATCATAAGTCTGTGTTAAACTTGCGAGAGCCTTCCAATCTCTCAACATAGTCTTAGGTTGAGAACCCAAACATTTATTTGCATATTCCACAGCCTTGTCCCACTTCTCGTAATACAAATAGAAGCGACATGCAAAAGCATACGCTGCACGAGTATTAAAGTGATACTTAGGGACATCCAAATGAGAATCACCCACCAAAGGAAGAGCCTCTTGAAGGTCTTTCTCTATCTTTTCGTAAGTTTCTGCCACAGTACCACGAGGCAATTGAGGCATCAACTCAGTTGTTGTAGCCTCTACATAAGGAATACCTGCATCCTGCGTGCTCGTCTTACTATTATATGCCTTGGAGAAAAGATTCACCAACATAAAATGGTTATATGCACGGCAAAGCAAAGCCTCGGCTTTCTCTTCTTTCAAAGCGGTAGTGGTAGCTCCACCAAGACTTTTGATTCCATCAAGAGCCAAGTTGGCATTGGCTATGGCTTGATAACTTTCTTCCCAATAGCTCTCAGGTGAATCATTGTTGCTCTCGGTCACATCTTTCCAAGCATATACTTGGTCTACAAAACGATCGGTATATGGATTGGAAGCTCCATAATCATCAGAGTTATCCGACATCAACTCTGTAACCAGAGCAAAGGTTTTGTCTGGATAGGCAGAGACCAAGATACTCTTCACCTTAGACTCAGTATCTACTGTTGTACGGTTATCTGGCATTGTGTCCAGGAAATCATCGCAAGAAGTCAGCGAAGCTCCTGTGGCAAGTACCATCAAAACATATAATATTTTCTTTTTCATACGTCTTCTCTTCATTTAATTAAATACCTAAGTTCAATGTCATAGTAAACTGTCGAGCCATTGGAACAGCAACACCACCCGTGTTGAAGAATTCAGGATCCTGACCATTCAATTTCTTGTCGGCATAGATCAAGAAGAGGTTGGTACCTTGTAACTTCAAAGACAAGCTACTCAACTTCAAAGCCGATACCCAAGCCTTAGGGAAGTCATAGCCTAAAGAAATTTCCTTCATACGTATGAAATCACCCTTAGCGATACGCTCCGTTGAATAGTTGTATGCGTTATAAGCGTACTTCAGATTGGTATCCATCTTGTTCTGTGTTTTGCTAGCAATGACTGGAATTGTAGTTTTGTTCTCATCACCAGGCACAGCCCAACGGTTTTTAAACTCCTTTGGAGTAGAGGTCAAGTCATCGTATTCATTCTTAAACACAGGATCCAAACGTACGACATTACCAAAAGAATAAGTAAGGAATACATTCAAGGTAAAGCCTTTGTACTTAAAGATGTTACCCAAGCTACCTACATCAGTAGGGTCAACACTACCTTCGTACTTCAAGTATTTCAAGCTCTCAGGATCTGATGACTGGAAATAAATATCACTAACTGTCACCTCGCCATCCTGATTGATAAATGTAGGAAGACCTTCCTTGTTCAATCCCTTGAACTGGAGAGAGAACAAACTTCTCACAGGATAGCCCTCCTGAGCGAAACCTGTGCCAGAAACCAAGTCGATGATACGCTTACTTGTCTTCAAGTCTGTCACCTCATTATGTGTATGAGAATAGATAAGACTTGTTGACCATGAGAAATCTGACGTTTTGATGTTAGTAGTATTCAAACTAATCTCAACACCACTAGACTTCATGGAAGCAATGTTACCATAGCGTTGTACCTCACCTGTAAGTCCCCATGTATTGGCAAGACCTATCAAGTCATAGTTATTACGCTTATACCAATCAAGTGCAAAGTTGATACGATTATTCAAGAAGCCAGCCTCTAAACCGAGGTTCAACTCATGTTTTTTCTCATATGTCAAATCACCATTGGCAGACTCATACTGATATAAAGCAGTTTCCTTTACACCAGCAAATGGACGCCAAGGAGTAGTACTCTTAATTACCGCAAATGAATTGGTAACAGATGGACGGTCACCAGTCAAAGAATAAGAAGCCTTCAAGGTTAAGTGGGACAGCGCTGGCTCCAAAGACTTAAACCAACTTTCCTCATGCGCATTCCAAGCACCAGAGATATTCCACGTTGGCATCCAACGAGAAGAACGGCTCTTACCCAAGCCATTGGTACCCTCATAACGTACAGTACCATTCACTATATATTTACCTTTATAAGAATAGGTGGCATTGGCGAAGAAGGCAGCACTACGTTGGTGCTTATTGGCCATCGTATAATACTCTGAGTTTTCCTCTACACCTTTTTTAAATACCTGATATGCATAGTTGGCAATTTCACCCATACCATACTGCATACCCCAACCACGGAACCAGGTAGAATGACGGTCGTTGCTATTGGTTTCCAAACCACCATAAAAGTTGACAATATGATCATCATTGAACACATCGTTATAACTTACGGAAGCTCGCATATCCCAACCGAAGAGTCGGTTGTCTGTTCGTTCATAGATACCACCATCAGGCAAGACTGTGATTGGCAATGCATATATATTGTCAGGGTCGGTATAGAGCAAAGGATTATTCTTGCGAATGGTAGAAGTAGCCATCGCACGATAGGCCAAAGCTTGGTTGGAACTATCCAAAATGTTATGTTCCTGAGAAGTAGCAGAATACTTTACTGCACCCAACAAAGAAAGTTCAACTTTCTTGATAGGCTTGTAGTTCACACGTCCCTGCAAACGGAAATCAGTGACATTCAAGTCCATGTAGTTACTTTCCAATTCATGGAAAATATTGAAATCCGCATAGTTACGAGTATAATATACATTAGGATCAAGCGCACGAGATGTGTTCAACGCATAAGAGTATGGGTTGATATCAAAGTCACGTTTTACCTCACCAGTCACTGCATCTACCGAACTGCTCAATGTACCAGGAGCTTTCTGCTTACGATAAGAAGCATTGCTGATTAAATTTAGGTTCAGCTTATCTGAAATATTGAATGTAGAATTCAAGTTAGCTGTATAACGCTCCACCTTACTCTGCAATGTCCATCCAGGATCAAACATGGCACTGGCAGAAGCATAATACTGAGCCTTGTCGGTACCTGCACTGACACTAACAGAATGGTTATGCTGAATAGCTGTAGAGAACAAAGAATCAAACCAATTGGTATTACGATACTCAGCACTACGCAAGTAAGCAGCCTTTGCCTCTGGAGTATTAGCCAAAGCAAACTGACCGGTTATTGGGTCATATTGACTCAACAACTGATACATCTTACCATATACACCACTGTCTGAAGCAACAGAAGTCTCTGCGTAATTCAGATATCCTTTCTGTTCCAATTCCTGGTAAACAGACATCTGATCTTGAGAATTCATGATGTTGAAGTTGGCATAGCTTGGCTTCAAGCGCATGGTATATTCACCGGTGTAACTGACACGAGCCTGACCTGCACGTCCTTTCTTGGTTGTAACGACAATCACACCAGCCATGGCACGAGCACCATATATAGAAGTGGCAGAACCATCTTTCAGAATCTGGAAACTCTCAATATCGTCTGAGTTCAAGCCTGCAATAGCGGAACTAATCAACGTATTGGCATCACCAGAAGATAACTGGTCAGCACTCACATCGACCACATCTTCCATAATAACACCATCCACCACCCAAAGAGGCTTGGAAGAACCATAAATAGATGTAGCACCACGAACACGAATCTTTGGAGCTGTACCGAATGTACCAGAAACGTTCTGGACAGATACACCTGCGGCACGTCCTTCAAGCGAACGGCTGATATCAGCCACACCATCAAGTTTAGCATCGGCAGCATTTACGCTAGTAGCAGAACCTGTAAAAAGGCGTTTGTCAACTTTCTGCATACCAGTAACAACGACCTCGTCCAAACTCTTACTGTCAGCCTTCAACTTAATTATCATCTTTGCTGTAGGAGCCACTGTTTGGCTCTCCATACCGATGTAGCTGACGATGAGTTTTTTACCAGCAGGTACTTCCATGGAGAAGTGACCATCTATATCCGTGACGGTTCCTGTCTTAGCTGCGCCTGCAACTACGACGGAAGCACCGATAATAGGTTCACCATCTTCCTGAGAAACTACGGTACCCGTGACTTTCGTTTGAGCCATTGCCCCCCCAATAAAAAGGAGAACATTGACTAACAAGAAAAGCAGTCTTTTTTCCATAAAATTCTCTCTTAAATGTTTAATACTCTTATATTACTTTAACTCTTACTATCTTATTTTTTAATACTTACAAATAGAATTCCAATCTTTTACGACTGCAAAAATACAAATATTTATCAAACAACACAAACTTTTAGATAGAAAAAAGATATTTTTCATAGCTTTTTTCCATTTTCACGCTATTTTTTCTAACTTTTTTCTATTTCCAACCATCCAACTTCATTTTTATAATTTAAGCTATCTTTATTAAAATTCAAAAAAAATAGCCACAAGCATAACTTGTGACTATTAATATTATATGTTATATGGGAACTCCCCCCATGATTCTAGACATATATCTCAATCAAACTTTTATCCCAACGCATAGTTGAGCAAGAGGAAGATGCTCAATATATATAAGGTGAGGTTCAAGTCCTTAAACTTGCCCACCATCATCTTAATCAACACATAACTCAAGATGCCAAGGCAGATGCCATCGGCGATGCTATAGCAGAGCACCATCGTAATCATCGTGATGAAGGCAGGAAACGACTCGGAGATATCCTCCAACTCTATCTTCTTGAAGGAGTCGATCATCAATACACCCACCATCACCAAGGCACCACTTGTGGCAGCACTAGGGATGAGCAGGAAGATAGGAGCCAAGAAGATGCTCAGGATGAACATGATGCCCACGAAGAAAGAAGTCAAACCCGACTTACCGCCCTCGGCTACACCAGAAGCACTCTCCACGTAAGTAGTAATGGTAGAGCTACCCAGCAGGGCACCAGCGGTAGTACCGATGGCATCACTCATCATTGCCTCCTTCACACCAGGGATATTGCCCTTCTCATCCTCCTTGATACCGAGTTTGGAAACCAAACCAAGCACCGTACCAATGGTATCGAAGATGTTGACCAACAACAAGGAGAACACCACCATCACCATCTTAGGGGTAAAGAAACCCGTGAAATCGAACTTGCAGAAAATTGGGGCAACGCTATGACCAGCTGATACAGGCATCCATCCGTCAGGAATCTCCGTGACACCCATCGGAATACCAATCAGCGTGGAGATAATGATAGCAAAGAACAAGGAGCCCTTTACTCTTCTCGCCATCAAGGTACCGCTCACCAAAATACTGATCAAACCCAAAATACAAGTAGGGGTAAACTTGCCGAGCTGCACGAAGGTAGCCTCGTTGGCAGTGATGATGCCCGCATTCTTCAATCCGATGAAGGCGATGAACATACCGATGCCCGCCGAGATGGCGAATCGAAGGTTCTTCGGGATGCACTCCAATATCTTGTCACGGATATTGAGGAAGGTGATGAGGAGGAAGATGATACCCTCCACAAGCAACACCGCCAAAGCCTGCTGCCAAGTCAATCCCATCGCCTGGCATAGGGTAAAGGCGAAGAAGGCGTTCAATCCCATACTAGGAGCCTGGGCGAAAGGCAACTTTGCCATAAATGCCAAGAGCAAGGTGGCGATGGCGGAAGCTACGGCTGTAGCTGTAAACAAGGCACCCTTGTCCATGCCCGTAGTGGCGAGGATGGTAGGGTTCACTGCCAGGATGTAACACATGGTCAGGAAGGTGGTCATACCGGCGATAAGTTCCGTCTTGACCGTCGTTTTCTGTGGGTCGAAGCCCAACAAAGCTTTTAACTTATTCATTATTATTCGTATATGATTAAATTAATTATTTTCGAAAAACATAAAGAAAGGATTTACATGCACTCTAAATAAAAGGAGCCATATAGAAAGGAAGTAATAGCGTATTGCCATCCTTCTGCAAGTCCTTGCCATAAAACAGATACTTCTGCAAAATTACTTTTGAGAACTTCTCACCAAAGGCATCAAGGGAGGCATGAGACTTATATCCTGACGACTTCACCTCGATAGGGCATATCTTGGTGCCACAAGCTATCAAAAAATCTATTTCGTAATTGTGTGTAGCATCCTTTGCCCAAGTATAATAAAACAACTCATTGCCAGAGGCTGTCAACATTTGCGCCACAAGATTTTCATAGACATAACCCAAATTGGCATTCAATTTATCACTCAACAGCTTGTCATAGATAACATTATCCGTGAAAGCCTTATCCCAAAACGCAAGCGTTATGAAAAGACCAGTATCCGCACAAAAGAGCTTAAACTTTGTGGTATCCTTATGAAGCGACATTCCTACATTAGGCTCATTGGCATGACTAGCAAACAAGACCGTTTTACTATCCTCCATCTCACGCAAAAGCCCTTGCAACTTGTCACTTTCCATATTACCCAAAACAGAATAAGGCTTATAACGGTTACTATTTTGAGACAGCTGAGCAGGAATATTCCTAAACAGCAACTCTATTCTGCGAGAAGGATCAATCTTTTGGAAGTCATCCAAGTACAGGCGAATGATGTCACGCTTTACCAAATCGACCATACTCAAGTTATTGGTTTCCAAATATTCATTTACAGCCTGTGGCATGCCACCCACAAGCGCATATAGCCGCAAATCTCTCATTTTGTCCCTATGAGCTTGCCCTAGCGACAGACGACTATCAAAAAACTGCTTGATGAGAGGAACAGAAGCTTTATCACCCAATGCCCATCTGAATTCTTCATAATCCATCGGATGCATTGACACTCGCTCTTCTTCACTCGGAATCGTTATTTCTTTCGTATTTTTGGCGATGCTTATGAGCGAACCTGTCTCTATATAATCGTAACGACCGTCGAGTACCAAATACTTAATAGCCTGTCTTGCCTTTGGACATGCCTGAACTTCATCAAAGATGACAACAGAATGCCTTTTAGTCAAAACTGTATTATATATAGCTTGTAACTGCAGAAAGATGAAGTCTATGTCCATCAAGTCATCAAATAGAGAGATGACTCTTTTGGAAGCCTTATTAAAGTCAATCAAGATGTATGAATCATACTCTTGCTTTGCAAACTGCTCTACGAGCGTTGATTTCCCTACACGGCGAGCCCCTTCCACAAGTATAGCTGTCTTACCATTTCTTGTAGTTTTCCACTGGAGCAATCTATCATACAACTTACGCTTAAATATTCTATTCATAATTCATTTTCCTTTTCCACATCACAAAATTGCTGACAGCAAGTGTCTTATGCGCTGCAAAGATAAGGAAAATTATGAAAATACGCAAATTTATTTTGCTAAATCCTTTAAAAATACGCAAATTTATTTCTATGTTTTATAGGAAAATACGTAAATTCAAAGGCTTTTCCGTCCCTATAGGAGAAAGCGTACACTTATATAGGTGTAAGGCAACGCCTATTGAGGCGTTGCCTTATGCCTATACAAACATATCATTATGCCTATATAAGCGTAACGCTACACGTATCAAGATAGTTATTCGAGCGTAAGCCAACCATCAGAAAGGGAGTATCATTTATTTTATATGCTATTCTAACGAACTGGTTCTACCATAAAGCCCTTGTCTCTCAACAATTGGAGCACTCCCTCATCTCCTATAAGATGATTACACCCCATGGCTATGAGCGTCGAACCTTTCTTTATGGTATCTTCTATCTTGGACATCCAAGAAATATTTCTATCTTCAACTATATATCTTGTAGCAGCCTTAGCAACCTTATCTAATTTGCATGAAAGCTCATTGGATAAAAGTTCCGGATGGAAGAACATGGTATTATACACATTTCTTTGTCCTTCTTGATCATAACATTGGAAATTCTGTTCTCGATAGGCCTGAGTGTGCTGCTTAGTAATGCCATTAGGGTCTTCTTCCGGATGCTCGCTTAGATATTTTATGTATTGGTACAAAATGTCAGCTTGCTCTTTGAGAGAGACAGAAGAGTAGATAAGCGAATATTCATTTTGCATAGCTATTTCTTGAGTGTTTTCTTCATCCAATTGGGTATAGGCTTTTTCGGTTCTGCCAATACGACATAATTTGATATCAATCCGATTGGCATCCAATTGACAAAGTTCGCCCATCGATTTTCCTTTTATTGAGTCAAAAACTGATTTCGCATCATAAGAGGCACAAAATCGATCCCAAGCATAGAGCGGCATATTGTCTCGAAGCAACATGGCTCCCCATGGTCCTAAATATTTTCGAAAAACCTTTTTGATGAGTTCTAATTGGCTCGGAGTGTATAGCTTGGTGTAATTACTCTCAATGGGCATTGTTGTGAACTGCTTGCGTATTTCAACTTGCTCATTTTTTGACTTCACAATTGCCTCCGTCTCTTTCATGTATTCCAAACTGTCTCCAGAGATATAGTACACAGTTTCGGTCATGATATGCTTAGCTTGTTGCAAGGCTTGGGTAAATCCCTTTACCGAGTCTTGATAATAGGCGAAAGGAAACGTATGCACTGTGCCGAGAATATAAGAATCCTCAGTAAGTCCATTACCCGAAATCTTATAGAGATGGCTTTGGATTGGTTCTGCGGCATGAAGGTTTATACTAGTTCCTACAATAAGAAACAGGTTAAGTAGAACAGTTTTGAAATTCATCATACAATTAGTTTTTAAATCTATAATCAATATTGTGAACGAAGTTCCTGCTGCAAAGATAATTATTTTAATCCATAAGAACAAGAAAACAGGCCCACTTTTTTCATCATAATGTGTTAAAATATCTAACTCATAGTTTCTTCACTCCCAACTCTATGAGTTCTACATCAAAAAGCGATGAGATGTAGGGACGGAAATCAGACGTTATGAGATTTTTTGAGGCATATTTTTTGGAAAAAATAAACACGGACAAATTGAATTTGTCCGTCCGGACTACTTATCCATTTCATAAACTATTAATACACTGCACCTTACAAGCAGTCGGACAAATTGTCCGGACAAATTCAATTTGTCCGTGTTTTATTTTTCAAGGGTTATTCGAGCGTAAGCCAACCATCGCTAGTCCTGTTGATTTTCTTCTCCACGAGGATACTGGCTCCATTCTTCGTCACGCTGTAACCATGAAAGAAGAAATACTTTGCATACATTTTTAAAACGACGGCTTTTTCTTTGCCGTGTGGAAACGATAGATAGCATGTAAAAGCACATAACGAGGCACCATATTATAATACTTCTCAACCCTACCTTGTGCATTGATGGTTCTCTCCACCTTCTTGAGCTGATGGAACAAGTCGAAGGCATCAGCCTTCAACACCAACTTTCCCTTGAAGAACGGGCGTGAGAGACGCAAGTTCCACAACAAGTTGTCATCGTTCATCTCCGACTCACCATAACCTCGGCGGCTATACATCGAGAGGTCGGTGTCTAGCGAGAACTTACATGGCAACGACATGCTTGCATTCAGTCCGTAATGGAAATTATAGGCATTAATGGTTTCAAAACTAGCTTGGTCGCCCACGGAATGAAGCCAAGCCACATAGCCATTCACTCCTAGGGAGAGTTTGCCCAACTTATAGTCTAGGCGCAAATCTTCCGACAAGGTCGAGGTTTTCACCGTGCTCTTCTTCATTACCTCGGTAGCCTCATCACTTATCATATCCACACTATTTACATATTCCCAGGCAGAAATGGTATTGAACGTCAGTTTTTTCTTCTTGTCCACATTGCCGCTTAGTCCTAAACGCACGTTAGTGCTCCAGTTACCATCCACATTGGTAGGCGAGAAAGTTCGCTTGCCTGTATTACGGTCGTACACAAATCCCATTGCCACGGCATTACTTGTGGAGGAATAACCATAATTCAAATCATACATCAGCGACTTGATATTGCCATTATGAACCAATTCCACCCTGTGCAATGCAGTGTTCTTCAATCCAGCATTGCCATATCGCTTTATGTTCAGAGGGTCTAAATCATCTGTATAGTCGAAGGAATAGACCATCTGTGGAGCCGTATGGTTGATGGAATAAACCAGACTCGTAAAAATACTTCTTTTTTCTCCTGTTCCTCGCCAATACAGAGTAAACACAGGATTCAAGAATGCCGTATTGCGAGAAAGCACCTTGTCGAACGAAGCTCTGGCATATCGCATGTTCTCATGAGAAAAGTCAAAGTTCCATTGACTCTTGAACATAATGTCATTTTTATCGTCTTCCACCACTTGCCATGTTATAAGAGCAAAAGGTTTATGGCTATAAATATGAGAATCAGAAAGATAACTATTAGACACATCCATAGTCGAGAGATAATCGGTAACCGATGGTAAAGCACTAAGCTTGTGGTCTGAATCAGCACCCCAACCTGCAAGTTGATCCAAGCGATAAAGGTTATTCTTTTCGTGAGCATACTTCTGTTCATAAGTATAATTTACAGCAGTCCACAACTAATCTGTCCAACTCTTACTATAACGCACGCCAACATTATACCCATACCCATTCGAAGCCCAAGGAGTATAGTACCGACGATAGTCATTGCTCCCAGCCAAGTTATCTTGTGCATAGCTCAAGCGGTAATTGCTAAAGCCCTCATCTGTTTTATCAAACACCTCTCCTCCAACACTAATATCCAGATTATCACCAGCCTCGTTGACCTTAAAACTACCAAAATAAGTCATTGACGCAAACCAACTTTCTAAATCGCTTTGACTTTTGTTTTCCACCCTGTTAATCAAATATTTATGCAAATCACCAGTAGAGATTGGGAAGAGTTGTTTCCATAATTCCTCATGATTCTCCCAACTCTCAGACATCAGGGCTGAGAGGAAACTAGCATGTTGCTTGCGACGAGAGTGATTGGCTTTCTGGTCAATATACATATAAGACTTAGAGTCTCTGCCACCAGGTGTCAGAGTTAGATTATTATTCAGATTGAAGTAAAGATTGCAATACTTCGCCACATTCTGCGAACGCTCGTAGGTATCACCAGCCGACAAGAAATTGGTGCGATAAGTATTCGTTTCCTCATGGTTATCGTAATGGGTGAAGTCAGCGTTACTTCTCAAGCGGAATCGGTTGAGCCTGTCATCCACATTCAGGTTTACTCCCACCTTCTTAGTAGTCAATCTCGACATAGGTAGTTTCTCCGGTGTCCAGTCAGAGCCTTGCGTAGGCGTACCACCATCATTCATATTATTAAAGTTGCTGAATATCGCCAACTGCGAATGGTCTGTAGAGCGCAAGGCAAAGAGGCGAGCCATATATAGGTCATCGTTTGCCATGCCTGCATCCACATTGCCCAGCCATCCAATGTTGTACTGCTTCTTCAAGTTGACATCCATCTTCAACTCAGCACCAGGCAACTGCTTGACGAGAGCATCGAGCATGGAACCTTCCGATAGTTGAAAGGCATCAGCATTATATACCAAAGTATCGTTCTTATGATAAAACTTCACCTTGGTGGCTGTCACTGTCACCTCCTCCAGTTGCTGTTCATCTTCCAGTTTTTTCTTTTTACGCAAGTAGATGACGGGGAGATAACGCCAAGTCACTCGGTCACTTTCCTTCACATCCAGAGGGATGCTTTGTGTCTCATATCCAGCACGTTCCACCTTGATAGTATATTTACGATGATTAGTTACAAGAAATGTGAAACCACCATTTTTCTGTTCATTTCTTTCGTTAGATACCATTTCCTTTACTACCTCACCATTGGCATCGAATAAGGTTAGCTTTGCGTCAGTAATAGCAGTATGAGTAACAAAATCCTCTACCTAACTACCATATTCTATTGTTTTTTCCTTATCCTGCCCCATCATAGGCAATCCACACAGAATAGCACCTAATATAAATAATATTCTTAGTTGCTTCATAAGTTCAATTGTTTATTAGTTTACGTTTTTATCGTTTATTAGTGCGACAAAGATAACAAAATATTTTAAAACAATGGTAAAGAAATTGCTTTTTCTATCACCTTATCCATGTTATAATACCGATATTCTGCTAATCGTCCACAAAATACTATATTTTTCTCCTATTAAAAAAGTTCACGCTCCCTAAAGAAATCTATGTTCAACGACGTTGAACTTACATTCAAAGACTTTGAACCGTCATTCAAAGACTTTGAACCTACATCCAAAGACATTGAATATAAACTTCTCATAGGAGCGTGAACTGTTATATAGGCTAAAGACAAATATTATTCCAAGGCGAGCCAACCATCGCTTGTCCAATTGATTTTCTTCTCAACAAGAATCGAAGCTCCATTCTTCGCCACACTATAGCCATGGCAGAAGAAATAATCGCCATCAGGGAAGCTATAGGCAGAGCAATGCCCCATCGCCTCAAACTCCTTTTTGTCGCCTTCGAGAATCAGGGTGCCACCACCCTCTCGCATATCCTTGCCCTCCTTGTCGAGATAAGGGCCAGCAACCTTCTTGCTTCTGCCCACGGCAACACGATAGTTGCTCTTGATGCCTCGGCAACAGTAATCCCAGCTCACAAAGAGATAGTAATAATCGCCATGCTTCATGATGAAAGGAGCCTCGATGGCATTCGTGCCTGCAAACTTACTCGTAGGATTAGGCTCTACAGATGTATCACCTAAGGCATGACGGCGAGCGATGGTCATGGGCTTCGCCCCTTTCTTTACGTGCATCGTCTTCTTGTTGAGAGGAATCAGTTGGATGCCATCCCAGAAAGAACCCCAAGTCATCCAAGGATTGCCCTTCTCGTCAATGACAAAGTTCGGGTCGATGGCATTCCAATTGTCTCGCCCACCTTGGGAGGCGATGATGCAGCCCTCATCTTTCCATCCTTCCTTATTAGATAAGGAGGTATTGCTCAGCAAACCGATGGCAGAAGTATTCTTGCCAAAGGTGGAGCAAGAATAAGCCAGATACCACTTGTTCTTGTACTTGATGACATCGGGTGCCCAGATATGAGTGGTAAAGCCTGGCACACTGTCGTGCGTCCAAGCTGGTATCTTCTCATTTCGTAATACACCCTCCTGGGATAAAGTCCAATGCTTGCGGTCGCTGGAAGTCATCTGCGTGATGCCATGACCAGTGCAATAGAGATAGTACTTGCCACCTTCGTAAGCCATCACGGGGTCATGGACAAAAGGAGTATCCACCACCGTCTGGGCTTTACAAATAGGAGCAGCAATCAAAATTGCTGCTCCCAAAAATATATTAGATAATTTCATCTTATCACTAAAAAGATTTACTTGTTAACAAACTTCTTTCCGTTTACGATGACTACACCCTTGTAGCTCTTATCCACCTGCTGACCTGCAAGATTGTACCACTTACCATCAGTCTGCTTCTTGTTAATGATGATTGGATTCTCTATGCCTGTAGAGAGGCTAGAGCCATCGATGTAAGACTCCTGACTCACAAAGAAGAGAACAACCTTAGATGGTTTTGTAGATAAGGTGGTGGTATAACCATAATGATAAACTTTAGAATCTGTCGTGGTGATGGTAGATTCCATCTTAAATGCACCATTCTTATCCAAGCTAACCGTCATATCAACCAAAGCGCCATTCATATCTTTTCTGAAAACAGCCCAATCATTGCTTAAATCAAAATCGTTGGTAAATCCATTGGCATTGTGACTACCACCCCATCCAAAGTTATCGTTACGAATAGCAAAGTACTCCTTATCGGCTCCATAGCCAGCATCATCACGTTTCATCTGAGCTGCAACCAAGCACCAGTTGTTCCAATTAGCAACCATATTGCTATAGTTGTAGAACTTAAATTCCATTTTCTTACCTGCCTGCAACTCATAATATGGAGAGAAGTTGGTCCACCATCCAGCATCCGTCGTCTTGGTCTGAGACTCTGGATAATAAATAGGAGTAGTCTCTTCTGCATCCGCATCAATGTTGAGATTGTATTCCTTCTGATACTCATAGTCATCCTTAGAGACGGTCATGGTCATCTTCACCTTACCCTTGCCCTTAATAACACCAGCATCGGTCATGACAGAAGCATCACTTGATTTCCATGTCAAGGTAGTACCGAGATAAGCGGTCGTTGGCAAAGTTGGCTTGCTATTCAATGTAGCACCTTCCTGGAAAGGAACGGTGCTCTTGTCGAGTGTATATTTGATAGCAGCCTTGGCATCAGCCTTCACTGCCCAAACCTCCTGCTGATAAGTGAAGTTGTTCTGTCCGATATTCAAGCTACCGCTTGACGAAGAGAGAGCCACGATAGCGAGAGCTGGAATATTGGTGTAGTCGATGGTCTGCCGTACCAATGTGCCACGATAAACCACATTCGACAGCTTCAGGATAATATAGTCGGTACCTGCCGTACGACTCCAAGTACCTGTCTCGCCTCCGCTCACTGTACTATCGGCATTGAGTTTGATATTCACAGGTTTCTCGTATGCCTTGGCTGCAGTGTTCTGATTATACTGATGACGGATGAACTGGTAGTCGCCAGGTATCTCATCATTGCTGATAGATGCCTCCGATGCGATTTTTTCGCTGGTAACGGTCTCGCCATCAAATTCGTATGGTGCTGCCATCAACCATCCCTCGTCATTCAAGAAAAGTTGGTGAACACGCACTTCATGACCGAACGAACCATCATTAAACTTGGTATGATATACCACAAACGAACGTCCCTTATCATCAGTGAAAGCAGAGTTATGACCTTGTGCCAACTCAGCTACCGGCATGGTATCCCACTGGTAATTGCAGAGCAGTAAAACGCCACGGTTGTCACGAGCACCAGAACCGAAGTTCAAGACATAGTTGCTATAAAGAGCAGAGGTGCCATAGCAGTCCTTGTAAGGTCCGTCTGGTTTCTCCGAACGGAACACACGCATCTGATAACCACCATCAGGATTCAAGCCACCATAGCTCAAGAATAGGAAGTAATACTTGCCAATCTTCTTGATATAACTAGCCTCGCCAGATACATAATATCCACCCGCAATTTTCTTGCCAAAGTATGGGTCAGATGTACAAGCCTGATTGTATGCTCCAGGAGTGGCATCCTTGCCATTAATTTGGTAAGGGAACGTGTATTCGTAATCACGAAGACCATTCTCCTTGTTCAAGCGAATCATATAGATACCGCCCGACCATGAGCCATAGCTCATCCAAAGGTTGTCATCATCATCATAGAAGACACAAGGGTCGATACAGTTTGGCCAATAGTTGCCCCAGTTGTCCTTGCTGGTTACGCTGTAACGAGCAGGAAGCGAAGTGCAGCCTGTAGCTATCGCCAAGTCGGTGTTTTTCCAGTCCTCAGCCTTGGCATAGCCATTATGGACGAAGCGTCCCGAAAATCCAGAACATACCACTGGACCTTGATATACCCAAGGACCTTCTACGCTATTGGAGGTAAAACATACGATGGTGGAGCACCAATAGTCGCCATTCAGACTCATATACATACACCATTTCTTCATGGTCTTGTTGTAGATGACATCCGGAGCCCACTGCATACCGGCAACCGTATTGGCTTTGCCTTCTGCATTTTGACCACATTGCCAAGCATGGGCATCAAAATTGCCTAGTGTCACTTCCTCACCTTTGTAGTTCTTCACTTTCTTGACAGCATGGGTACTATAGGCATCCTTAAAGTTGATGGCTGCGCCAGTGACATCAGCAAAGAGGCTATTATTGGTACCTGTATTCTCTTCGCCCGTCTTAAAGGTAGTCCAGTTCTGGTAATTGCTACTTTGATAAGTCTTACCTCTTCCCAGGTGAGAACCATAGATGTAATATATGGGCTTCTTAGGATTGGATATGTCATCCACCACGATAGATGGGTCGTGACAACTCACACGCATACTATAAGTTCTAGAGCTATAGGCATTCTGTAGGTCGGCATCGCTGACAGAGGTCTGAGCCATCGTGCCAAGAGCCATACAACTCAACATTGAGAGTAATGTCAGTTTCTTCATTGTGTTATTTGTTTTAAAACGAGGAAGGTCTATGGTGTCTCCGCCATAGACCTCACCTTTAAAATTATTTACCTTCAGTGGTCTCACCGCCTTCGGTACTACCACCTTCTGTAGCCTCATCCTTCTTTGCATCAGAGAGTTCCCAACCTGTGTTCTGTCCCAAGCTAGGAGTCTTCTTGTAAGAATCATCCGGTACAGGGAAAAGATAGTCCTTAGGACTTACGAACGCACGTGCAGAAATGTCGTTGCGATAAGTATAGACCTGACTCTCATCCGGGGTAACCACTACGTTGTAGAGGTTGTAAACCTGCTTGTAACGTGGCAATCTCTTCTCGGAAGAAGGAGTCTCGCCCTCAAACAACTTCCAACGACGCTCATCGAAGAAACGATGATCCTCGAAAGCAAGCTCTACACGGCGCTCGTTGCGGATGCGCTCACGGAGTTGCTCCTGGGTCATACCAGAATAGGCTGGCATACCCACACGCTTACGAACTTGGTTGACATACTGGTAAGCAGCATCTGGTCCCTGTGCCTCGTTCAATGCCTCAGCGGCATTCAAGAGAATCTCCGCATAACGGAAGATAGGACAAGCGGTTACGTAATTGGTAGGGTTCTTATAACTCATGTTATGAACGAACTTCTTGCAGTAGTAACCAGTTTTTGTACCTCCATGAAGATCAGCATAGTCTAGGCCACTAACAGATACATCCACCGCACGCTCCTCATCTTGGCTCTTGTCGCCCCAAATACTTCCATGATGGAAAACAGACTGCTCCAAGCGTGGATCACGATTGGCGTATGGGTGCTGGTCATCGTAAGTCGGATCCTGGTCGATAGGCAGACCATTGATGGTCTCATAGGCATCCACCAAGTTCTGGGTTACATTTGTACGACCATGAGCATTTGCACTACCCTGGAAACCACAAGGCGCATTGTTCAACTCCAGTTGATTGGTTGTCCATTCAGAACGACTCAATATATACTCATTATTGAGGTGAGGAGTAGAAGTAAAGCACTCATAGTAATTCTTGCTAGGGTCACCTGTTTCCGTACCATCCGTCGTATATAAACGGTAAGGATTAGCAGAGTTTTTATTGACATTGATGAAAGCCAAAGCTGCGTCAGCTGCCTCCTGCCACCAAGACTGGTCGTTGGTTGGATTGTTGAGCGGAGATGCACGATAGAGCAAAGCTCTCGACTTCAAGGCATAGACAGCTGCACCATTGATACGTCCCCAGTTCTCGTTTTCATTGCTATAACGGAAAGGAAGGGCACCACTCTGGATGATGGCATCACACTCATCGGCTACCCATTTCAAAGCCTCTGCGGCAGGGGTACGAGTGAGGGCTCCAGCCTCAGCCTGTGTCAACACATGGTCTTCGATAGGACAAGCACCAAAGTAGCTAATCAAATCGAAGTGAAGGATTGCACGGATAAAACGAGCCTCAGCCTTGTAGCGATCACAGAGATGGTTGTCATCACCAGCTTTTTCGGCGTTACCAATCACGTCCTCACGAACTTTCTCCATGAAATCATTACATACACGGATACCGGCAAGGTCGTTTTTCCAATAACGCTGTGCGAAATAATGATTCTTGGAGTTATATGTATCCAACTGTACACCTTTATAATAAAGACCATTCCAATATCCAATGGCATTATCGGTCATACAATCGCGTGATGCACCCAAGGCATCATCCCATGTATAGCCTGCGAAGGCATCTGGCAAATAGGTATAAGCATTCGCCAAGACACCACGACTACGATCGTAGTTGCCATAGATATTGCCTTCCGTAAAAGTCAAGTCGACTTCCTTGTCGAGGATGTCGCTGCAGGAGGTCATACCTCCCACAGCCAACATCGCCAACGATATATTTATTAATAATATCTTCTTCATAATTCTTTTGATAAGATTGATTAGAAACCAATGTTAATACCAAATGTAAATGACTTGGTCTTTGGATACCACCAGCAGTAGCTCAAAGGCTTCTCCGGATCGACATCTTTTGGCAGATCACTAAAGGTTGCAATGTTGTAAGCACTGAAGTAAATGCGGCACTTAGTCATCCACAACTTAGAAATCAACTTAGATGGCAATGAATATCCTACCTCGATGTTTCGGATAGACCAGAAATTACCGTTACGAACCCAAATATCATTCTGGTAAGAACCTGTATCACGGTCTGAATCCACAGCGTCAAATCCACCCCATACCGGACGTGGATAAGTAGCATTCACGTTGCGAGGGTCTGAAGGGTCGTCGGTATAGTAACCCCAAGCCTTGGTAACCTCGTGAGTACCCATGTTACTCCAACCACTATAGCTAATAGCAGGTGAGAGGAATACGGAACGACGAAGATAAGCATTCACTATCATACGAGCATCGAAGCCCTTGTACTCGAAACCGATGTTGAATGTCGGTATCATCTCAGGAATCAATGTGTATGAATCTGGCACCATATCCTTGGAGTCGATGACACGGTCGCCATTGATATCCTTGAACACAGCTGTTCCCAATTGCTGCTTGCCATTAGAGAAGCTATTGTATGGATATTTCTCTGGGTGCGCCTTGGCATCCTCTGCTGATGTGGCAATCAAGTTAGGGTCAGAAGCCCATTTGTCGAACTTATAGATGTTCCAACCACCTACACGGTTGGTACCAGTCTGAGCCTCCTGATAAATCTGAGCTACAGAGGTATTGTCGTAGATGCGATGACCTGCCTTGCGCTGCCATTCCACATCTGGCTCCGTCTCGTCGATGTCGGTAATCTTATTGGTGTTGAAGGTGAGCTGACCCTCGATGAAGTACTTGAAGTCCTTGCCGATATTACCATGATGACCAAGTACCAACTCATATCCGTGGCTCTCTACCTTACCGTAAGAATCCTGTGCCAATGGCACACCAAGAACATCAGAAGAAACATTGGAACGATCTACCAAGATATTGGAACGCCACTCCTTGAAGATATCGAAGCTACCATAGAGCTTGCTATTCCAAAGGTTCCAATCCAAACCAACGTTCACCATTTTAGAGATTTCCCACTTGTTGTTGACGTTACCGGTCTTGGTCTCTGCATAACCACCGATACCAGTCGCATTATATCCAAATCCGTAACCTGTGGCAGAGCCATAGATACTCTGGTATGGGTAACGACCAGAGCCCGTGATAGACTGACCAGCCTCACCGTATGAAGCACGGAGCTTCAAGAGCTTGATAAAGCCAAGCTTCTTCATCCAAGATTCCTCAGAAAGTACCCATCCTGCGGATGCTCCCCAGAAGGTTCCCCAACGATCGTCTGGCGAGAAGTTATCGCAACCCATACGAGAAAGGTTGAAGGAAGCGATATACTTGTTGGCGTAATCGTATGTACCCTGGAAGTTGTAAGCCAAGTAACGGTTGGAAGAGGCACTCTGCTGTGTAGAATAATCAGAACCAGCCTCCTCGTTGCGATAGTAGCGAGCAAAGGCACGAGCATCAATGTTGTGCTTGCCAAAGCTATTCTTATAGCTTACACCACCATACATATTCAAGTTGTAGTAGTAACCACGCTGATTGGCTGAAGGGTTGCTCAAAGCAGCCTTGGTGGTATATTTGGTATATTTGAAATCCTTGACATCCTTAACGTCCAAGTTATCGTAGTCGTAGTTCCAAGAGTCCATATTGGCAGTCTGGGTTGACTCGAAGGTCTCATAAGCATCGAAGCTGATGGTACCAAACAAACCCAAGCCCTTCAATATCGGGCTCAAGTCGTACTTGGCGTTCAAAGTAGAATACAAGTTACGGCGACGGTTCTTCTCGATACCAGAGCCTCCCAAATAACGCACTGGGTTGTTGGCGGTAGAAGAAGAGTAGATGCTACCATCAGGGTTATGGGTAGGAGCCATTGGGTTTGCCTCGATAACACCGAAGGTGGTAAGATTGAACACACTCTCAGTTGGCTGCTGGATGTTGTCGATACGTCCACCCAAGTCGAGAGATACGTTCAAATACTTAGAAACATCAATATCGATGTTAGAACGGAGGTTCCAACGGTTCAGCACATGCTGGGTACTATAACCACTGTTCATCTCCGTACCCTCGGTATTCCACATTCCCTCCTGGCGCAAGTAAGAGAAACTTACGTAGTAACGAGCACGCTGGTTACCGCCGCTCAACTGCAGGTTGGTGCGATACTGTGGGGCAGCGTCACGATACAACTGGTCTGCCCAAGATGTATTGAAGTACTGGTACTTGCGAATATCATCATCGGCAAAAGTACCTCCATTGCATACGTACTTGTAGTTGTCTATCTGCTCCTGGGTGTACATAGGGTCCATACCGCTCAGGTAGCGTACCTGGTTGCGGGTAAGAGCCATGTTGTAAGAGTTTTGCACCTCCATCTTGTTAGCCAAGGTTTGGAAACCAATCTCCTGTGTAAAGTCAATCTTGGTCTTACCTGCAGTACCACGCTTGGTAGTTACCATGATAACACCATTGGCACCACGCATACCATAGATGGAAGAAGCCGCAGCGTCCTTCAACACGGTGATGCTTTCGATTGGATAAGCATCGAGGAAGGAGAGGTCACGCTCCACATTATCCACGATGATCAATGGAGAACGAGCACTCTGGTTGGTGGTACGGATACCACGGATAAAGAGGAAGCTCTCAGACCAACCTGGCTCAGAAGACCACTCGTATGTCTCCACACCATTGAGTGTAGAGGTGAAAGCATTCTGAAGGATGGTGACAGGGTGCTTTTGCAACTCCTCGCCAGTAACCACCGAACGAGAATCTGTCAATATCTTCTTTTTCTGCTCGCCGAAAGGAACAGGGGCGAGATGTTCATATTCATCGGTATCGTCCTGCATCTTGATGACGTAAGTACCATCAAAGGTTGTCACCTTCTCCTGGGCATTCTTGTAACCCACGCTAGTCACGCAGATTTCATCGCTAGGATTTACCTTCTTCAATGTGAAATAACCATCCTTGTCGGTCAAGGCGATGCGACTTTCCTCTGCCACGTTGACAACAGCACCAGGGATTGGATCACCCTGGCTGTTGACAATTCGGCCCTTGAGCACCTGCTCTTGCGCAAAAGTTGAAGTTGTAGCACAGAGAAGTGCGCTCACCATCAAGACTCTGCTTGATGATGACACCTTATTATATATGTTCTGAATATTATTCATACGATTCTATCTTTAAAAGAGTTATTCTTTCCAACCATCGTTCTGGAAGCTCTGACCAATCTTCCAAACCTCAGCCTCTGGGATTGGGTAGAGGTAGAACTTATCAAGCCATTTGCGGTTCTGAGCCACCTTACGAGTAATCGTACCATCGGCTGCTACATCCACACCATAGATGTCTCTGCCAAAAGCCTCGCCTGCTACGTTCCAACGGCGAACATCCCACCAGCGCTGCTCCTCAAAGGCAAACTCAATGGTACGCTCCTTGTGGATGAAGTTGCGCATAGCAGTCTGATTGTTCAAATCCGCACGATCAGCCACATTACCTGTAATACCTCCACGATGACGAATCTGGTCGAGCAAATCACAAACCTTAGCTTTGTTACCAGCGTAATCAGCCTCATTCAGTGCCTCAGCATAATTCAAGAGGATTTCACTATAAGTAAAGATTCTCCATAGGCGCTTGGCTGTACCAGTGTGGTTGCTGCTCAAGATAGTCTCAGGGATGTACTTGCGCACATAGTAACCTGTAGGGGTAGCATTCTGGTTACCAATTGGGTTGTCGCGATGACCATACACCACATCGATGATATTGGTCTTGGTACTAGTAGCCTGTCCCCACTCTACACCATTATAAAGGATAGTAGCAGCAAGACGAGGGTCACGATTCTTCCACATATTCTGGTCGGTATAACCGCTCTCCTCATTGATAGTAGGCTTGCCGTTCACATAGACTGGAGCACCTGTCGCATCATACTGGGTAAATGGAGCGGAACCATCTTCCATATCGTACATATCAACGAGGTTCTGGCTTGGACAAAGACCACCCTGTCCGCCTTCGCCGACAGGAGTATCGGTTGAGATACCTGCCCATCCGATAGCTACATCGTTACGGAAGAAGATAATCTCAGGGTTCTTATCTGTGTAAGAATTGAGCAACCAAGAGTTATTATAGGCTGCCACACCACCTTCGGTACGAGTCTCCAATCTATAGTTGGCTCCATAATCATCAATAAAGCCCTTGGCTGCATCAGCAGCCTGTTGCCAAGTGACACCACTCTGAGCGGCGAAACGAGGACTTGCCATATAGAGCATCATGCGAACATAGAGGGCACGAGCTGTAGGCTGGTTCACCTCACCTGCGTAAGTTACATCACTTGTCTCAGCGTAGGTCTTCAATCCAGCCTCACACTCTTTCACTTCCTTGAAGAGGTAATTCATGAAGGTCTTGAGGTCTGGACGCTCTGTGTAACCTGTCAGCAAGTCACCATTAGGATCAAGTTCTGTAGTTACCAATGGTACAGGACCATAACGGAGGAACAACTCCCAGTAGAAATAAGCACGTAGGAAACGAGCCTCGGCTATGAAATTAGCCTTGCGAGACGCAAAGAGCTCTTCCGAGAGGTCGGCAGGACGAAGCTTGTTCAATGTATCTGCCTCCAAAGTTTCTATGGTGATGTTACATTTGCGGATGCCACGATAGCGGCTCTCCCAAGGAGAGGTCAACTCTGCGGCACCGCCAGAGCCATAATAATTACCAATATTGAATGTGGTACGAGTACCAGAAGTACCGATGCTTGACTCAGCCAAGTCGGTTGCAGCATCGAGCCATGAGTTGTTCACACGGTTGGCACCGTGAAGCAAGAAGTTGTAGGTATCGTTGTGGTTCTCCTCCAACATGGTGAAGCTACTCAACACCTCATCCTTGGTCAACTCGTTGCTTGGCTGCTTATCGAGGAAATTGCCGAAGGCATCCTCGCAAGAGGTAAGAGTCATCGCTCCCATTGCGAGTGCCAAAGCAAATATACTATATTTCTTCATTTTCGAATCGTTTAGAATGTTCTTGAATTAGAATACAACATTGAAACCTACGTTGACGGTCTTCAAGAGTGGGTAACGGTTGGAACCGTTGCTCTCTGGGTCAACCAAGTCATCGAGATGATCCCATGTGAACAAGTTGTTGGCATTGACATAGAAGCGACAGTTGCTCATACCTACATGCTTGATCAACTCCTTAGGGAGCGTATAGCTCAACTCAATGTTCTTCAGACGAACAAAAGCACCGTTCTTCAAGAAGAATGAGTTCTGACGCTGGTTGTGGTCACCGTTGCTACCATAGTGAAGCAATGGATACTCTGCATTAGCCAAGTTCTCGCTCTCGCTCAAGGCTGGATTCCAACGCTTCAAGTGGATGTCCTTTACCTTACCATTGTTCTGGAAGGCGAACATTGCATCGCTGTCATAGTAACGAGATACATGGTCAACGCCCTGGAACATTACCTCGAAACCAATGCCCTTGTAGTTGGCACCCAATGTCAAGGCGTATGTATTCTCAGGAATATCGCTGTAGCCGATGAATGTCTCATCACGGTCATCAATAAAGCCATCGCCATTCATATCCTTGTACTTCAAGTCACCTACCTTGACTGTTCCATAGGTAGAAACAGGGAAGTTAGGATTGTCGAGGTCTGCCTGTGTTACGAAACCCTCGCATACCAAACCGAAGTACTGGTTGATTGGGTGACCCTCACGCTTGCGATAAGCAGTCTTGTAAGCAGGCTCGTCCATATTCTTAATCTTGTTGGCTGCATGAGAGAAAGTCATGCCCACATTATAAGTGAAGTCCTTGCCAATATGGTTGAAGTGATGAAGTTCCAACTCGTAACCCTTGTTTTGGGTCTTACCGAGGTTACCTGCTGCCATAGTTACACCCACCCACTGTGGACGGCTCAAGTATTCGGTCAAGATGTTGTTACGGTTCTCAACGAAGTAGTCGAAGTTACCAGTCAACATACCATTGAACAAGCCGAACTCCAAACCTACGTTGAATTTCTTGGCACGTTCCCAAGTTACGCCATAGTTAGGATACTGACTCTCGTAAATACCAGTCTTACCAGTATTACCGAAATAGTAGTCGTTGGAAATCTGGTTCCATTTCTCCTCATAGAGGAAGCGCTGTGCCACACCACCTACAGTATAAACGTCGTTACCAACCTCACCGTAAGATGCACGGAGCTTCAAGTTGTTCAACCAGTTCTGCGTACTCTTCATAAACTCTTCCTGAGTGATACGCCAACCGAGAGAGAATGCAGGGAAGAAACCGAAGCGCTTGCCCTTCATGAAGTTCTCAGAACCATTGTAACCTACGTTGACCTCAGCCAAGTACTTATCGTCCCATCCGTAGGTAACACGACCTACGAGACCTTGGTAACGCTTAGCCAAATCTGAGTTGTAGCGGTAGTCGTTCTGGTTGTAAAGAACCATACCTGTAATATCGTTCTTACCAAACTTGCGAGCATAGTTAATCTGACCTTCCATATAAAGCTTATAAGTGGTAGAAGAACCCTTGCTATAAGCCAAGTCGCCATCTACATTATACTTGGTATAAGCATCAGCGCTTGTATAGTTGGCGCGATCGTTCAATTCGTATGTTGCGAAAGCAGCACCGAATGTCTTCTTGTAATAAGAATCATAGTCGAAAGAAACCATACCACGTACAGAGAGACCAGGAGTCAACCAGTCCATCTTGTAGTCGGCGATGAAGTTGGTCTCGTTGATAGTATTGGTACCACGATAGTATCCACCCTTGGCAAGGGCTGCCACCACGTTGTCCTGATAAACGGCTGTACCACCATAGAGAGTCTTGGTGCTTTCACCATTCTGTACCTCGTAAGATACAGGGAAGATCCAACCTGGAGTATGGTTGATACGAGCAAAGATGTCATAGTTGGTAGAGCTCTCGTTGGTGTTGGAACCATGACGGTTCTCGAAACGAGTACCGAAGTTGACGCTGAATGTCAAATCCTTGGAGAGGAAGAAGTCCATGTTGGCACGGAATGCGTAACGGTTGTAGCCTGGGCTAGAAGAGTTGCCGTATGCATCCTGGCTCAAGTTCTTGATCAAAGACCCCTGATTGTACATTTCGCCAGATACATAGTAGCGCATACGCTTCGTACCGCCACGTACACTGACGTTGTATCGCTGAGAAGGAGCCCAAGTGTTGAGCACCTCGTCATACCAATCCACATTAGGATAAAGAAGAGCATCGGCACCAGTCAACTCACCAGCGCAGCTCTTGCGATACATCTCAATATCAGAAGCAGAGTACTGTGATGGAAGACCATCGTTGCTCAAAGCCTCCTCCAAGAGAGTTACAGAGTCGTAAGAATTCAAGTAATGAGGCTTACGAGTAGGAGTACCCCACATGAAATTGCTAGTCAAGCTAACCTCTGGCTTCATATCCTTACCACGCTTGGTGGTAACAAGGATAACACCATTCGCACCACGCACACCATAAACAGCTGTGGCAGAAGCATCCTTCAATACAGAGATACTCTCTATGTCATCAGGAGCAACCTGAGAGAAAGAACGCTCTACACCATCCACCATCACCAATGGGGCACCATCACCAGCGAAGGTAGCACGACCACGAATATTGATGGTAGCATCATCGGCACCAGGGGCACCAGAAACCTGTGTTGTTACAACACCAGGAATCTTACCAGCGATAGCCTGGGTCACGTTGGCTGTAGGAGTGTTCAAAAGGTCGTCCGAACTTACCTGAGAGATGGCACCTACCACACTCTCCTTCTTCTGATGACCATAACCTACGACCACAACCTCGTTGATTTTCTGACTCTCGTCCTTGAGAACCACCTTAAGGCTACGCTGATTACCTACACGGATGCTCTGAGCGACCATACCGATATAAGAAAACTTCAAAGTAGAGTTCTCGTTTTTGACCTGAATCTTGAAGTTACCATCAAAGTCGGTGACAACACCATTGGTGGTCAAGGCTTCCATGACAGTAGCACCGATAATAGGCTCACCTGCTTCATCCGACACATTACCCGTTACGGTAACCTGTGCTGATGCTCCCAATGTAAGGAGCACCAGAGTCAGGGTCAAGAATAACTTATGCAATATGTTATTGTTCATTGTTTATTCTGTTTATGTTATTATTTTAGCAAACCTATAGATTATTCATATATAGGTGTAGCATAGTAACAGTTGTTGGCATCCATCTTGAGATAGGAACCATCAACAATCAAGAAAGCACGTGCCATGTCTGTTCCGATAGTCTGATGATACATTTCTTTATATACCGTACCATTCTTTGCCGTAGCAACAGCCGTCATGTAGATTTCCTCGCCTTGACGCTGCAACTGGATGTTCACCTTGGCACCTTCCATGTCAGCACGGAACTGATCCCAGTCGCCATAACCTTCATTTGTGATGTTGGCTGCATTGTAGGAAGCATCACCCCAACCAAACAGGTCACTACGAAGCACGAAGTGCTCTGAGTAATTGCCACCGCCACGCTCATCGTCTGTACATACGCAGAGGTTCCAGTTGTTCCAGTTGCCAGCACCTGATGTATGGTTTTCAAACGATAAGTTCAACGCTTTATTTGCTGGAATTTGGAAATAATCAGAGAAGGTTGTCCACCAACCTGCAGAACAATCAGAAGTACCAATCTCTGTGGTTTCTACAGTCGCAGGATCTGAGACATAGCAGTTCTTGGTATCCATCTTGAGATAGGAGCCATCCACTATCAAGAAAGCACGAACAACATCTGTTCCTATAATCTGATGATACATTTCCTTATAGACGGTACCATTCTTTGCCGTAGCGACAGCAGTCATATAGATTTCCTCGCCCTTACGCTCAAGGGTAATCTCAACTTGCGCACCTTCCATATCCGCACGGAACTGATCCCAGTCGCCATAACCTTCGTTCGTGATGTTGGCTGCATTATAGGAAGCATTACCCCAACCAAACAGGTCACTACGAAGCACAAAGTGCTCTGAATAGTTACCACCATTGCGAACGTCATCAGTAGCAACACAGAGGTTCCAGTTATTCCAGTTGCCGGCACCTGAGGTATGGTTCTCAAACTTCAAGTGAAGTGTTCCATTGGCAGGAATGCGATAGTAGTCGGAGAAGTTTGTCCACCAAGCGGCTGAACAATCAGAAGTACCAATTTCGGTTGTAGGCGAAGTACCATTTACATACTCCACATAATTGAAAGACTCTTCACCGCCACCATTTCCACTAACGGTCTTACTCCAATCCTTCTCTTCCATCATGTTACGAATCAAAGTAACATTGTCGATAGAAACGACGTTGGTCTCTTCACTTGTCAACTCCTTGTCACCACCTATATATAAATAAGGTAGAGAATTGATGGAATCAACCAAAGTCTTATACTGAAAAGATGTGGCACTTGATGAGGTCTGATAGCCAGAAAGACTCTTCTTGCCATCTACGTAGATTTGGTAGCCATCATTAGAAAGCTGAAGAGCTACGAAATGCCACTCATTAGGAGAAAGAATACCAGTCTTCACATTAGCTGGATCATTCTCATTGAGGTTCAAACTCTGCAACTGGCCAGGCTTGTTATATACCACCTGACCATTGGCTGTGAAATAGAAACGAGCACCAAGATTGTTGCCCTTGGCATCCTTCTCATCTGAACCAAATGAAATAAGAGGGCGAGTCAAGTCAACATCAGCGACTGTTCCGTCCTCAGCTACGTCTGCGTCAATCTTCACTGCGAAGGTGATGGCAGCTCCGTTTTGCAACTTCACACCATTGAAAGGATTGGCAATCTTAGCACCACCCCTTCCATTGATGTGCAATACATTACTTGCGAGATAGTCATCTTTAACAATCTCGCATGCCTCGTCGTGACTAATCATGTCGGAACACTCAGGTTTCTCATCCGAGTATTCGAAGTCATAAGTCGCCACTGTCTGCTTAGATGGGTAAATCTGTCCACCAGCAGGATCGTCCTGTCGGCCCCAGTCATCACCACAAGCAGTGAAACTTAATGCTACCATGATAGCACAAGCAAATGATAACAAAGATTTCTTGATCTTCATATACTTCATGCTTTTAGGTTGTTGTTTATATTTTTTAAGTTTATTGTTTATTCCTTAATTAAATATTCGGTGGCAAAAGTACAATTATTCGCAAAATAGTAGGTGGACAAACACAATTATAAGGTGGATTATCTGTTCAACCACCACTATTTTAGCATATTCACATACTTATCCACCTGCTGTGTTCCCACACAGAGAATTTTAACAATTCAACGAATAAAATAATCAAAAGTAACATTTAGAACACAAAAAGGTTACAAGCAACAAAAAGGTTTGCTTGACCTACATCAAGCAAACCTCATTATATCCTCATAAAATTTGATTATCTTATAGAATTCACCCTACCCCCAAGCAGCTATATGCTACTTAAGGAGAGGTTATCCGCTACTCTAAGGAGTCCTTATAGGCTGATGGCGAAACCCCATACTGCTTGGTAAAGCAACGAGTGAAATACTTCGGATCATTGAAGCCCACACGATAAGCTATCTCAGTAATGTTGCGGTTGGCGACATTCTCGGTTATCAACTTGCGAGCGATGTCCAAACGATAGTTGCGGATAAACTGGGCAGTAGGCAAACCTGTCTCGGCATTGAGCTTCTTGCTGAGCACGCTGCGATTCAAGCGCAAGGCATCTGCCAACTCCTGCACACCAAACTCGGAGTTGTCGTAGTTCTTCTCCATCACCGATATCACATCCTCCATAAATGGATGCGTATGTTCCTCCACCTGCTTCTTGTCTGCCTCGATACTCTTCTTCTGGCTTTCCTGATAACGTTGCTGGTTGGCAAGGATGGTCTGGATGCGGTTCTGCAGCTTGCCAGGCTCATCGCTGTCCTTCAAGGCAGCCTCGATAGGACGATAGAGTGCCTCCACCTCTCGCTCACGCATCACCTTGAGCTTGTGCATATAGGCATACTGCACCAATGCGATGATACCTATTACTATTATAGACACAAACCACCAACTCTTCCAGAAATAAGGAGTGATGCTGACTTCTACTGAAATGACCTGCTCCTTGTCGGAATCGATGGAGGGCGCATACTTCACCTCAAACTCGTAGTTGCCGGCTGGCAAAGTGGAATATCGCACGCTATGCTGACCAGGTTTGAGCTGCACCCAGTCGTTCTCATATCCCTTCATACGATAAAGATACACACCTTGGGTCTCACTGCCATAGTTGAGTGCCGAGAAATAAAGGGTAAACGACTTGTCGCTCTCGTGAATACGTATCTTCTTGACGATGCTCACGTCCTCATCGAGATATTCACTGCCCGCAAAGACTGGCTGATTATCCACCAAGAGTTCCGTAAAACGCAAACTCCCTGTGCTATGCACCGAACGGTTCACTCCCAATACCGCCATCATACCTTGGTCTGTGCCTAGGAATATCTCGCCCTTGGCATTGCGAATGGCACCATTGAAATAGAATTGCGAACTGATGAGTCCATCCTCCTTGGAGAAACTACTGAAGGTCTCAGTCTTCGGATTGAAGATGGAGAGTCCGTTGTCGGTAGCTATCCAAAGCATACCCATATTGTCTTCCACGATACCCTTCACCGTATTATTGGCGAGTCCATCGTTGGTCGTATACGACTTGACGCACGGCTTGCCATCCTTGTTGTAGTTATAGCAATACATGCCATAGCCATTGCTTCCCAACCAAATCTTGCCATCCTTGGCTTGGCAGAAAGACAATATCTTGTCGATGACACCGCTCTTCGGGTCATCCAACTTATACTGATGATATTTCACCATAAAGGCTTCCCTATTATGATGACGAGACTTGAGGTTGATTTCCACCATACCCTGCACACAGCCCATCAAGAGTCTG
>ERZ808242.265-NODE-265-length-39264-cov-20.829044_pt1 | contig 39264 bp, 30 predicted proteins | sample MGYA00521244_ERZ808242 | MGnify/ENA primary metagenome ERZ808242 (study PRJEB31516, sample SAMN03275573) | gut metagenome | biome: mammalia-associated habitat; material: feces | host: Papio cynocephalus | place: Kenya | collected 2012-07-27 ... | reverse complement strand
ATTGTGGGGGACCTTCCTCTCAGAACCCCTACCGATCGTCGCCTTGGTGGGCCGTCACCCCGCCAACCAGCTAATCGGACGCGAGCCAATCCGTCGCCGCCGTAACTTTCAATGGCCAACCATGCGGTTGGTCATCCCATTGGGGATTAGTCGGCGTTTCCACCGGTTGTCCCCAGGCAACGGGCATGTCGCTCACGCGTTACGCACCCTTCCGCCGGTCGCCGCCAAGGTATTGCTACCCCGCGCTGCCCCTCGACTTGCATGTGTTAAGCCTGCCGCTAGCGTTCATCCTGAGCCAGGATCAAACTCTTCTTTGTATATTCTCTATCTCTCCAGTTCGACCCCGACAACTTCATCCTTCTATCTCAATAAAAGAAATCAACGCTCTTCATTTTCGTTCTCGGTACTTGTTGTACTAATCTTTCAATATTTTCAATGAACTTCCGTTACTTCCGAAACGGGCTGCAAAGGTAGCACTTTTTTCTTTCCCTCCAAACTTTTTTAAGACTTTTTTTTATTTTTTCAGCAAGATTTTATTGGCTCGCGCTCCTTGACGATGTCTGAAAATAACAATATAAGCGCAGCTAACCAAATTCCTATACCCTGACCTCTAGCTGTTGGAGCGCAGGGCATTATTAGCACGAGGCACTGTTAAAGAATCGGAGCCTCTTTTTTCAGTGACATTGCAGAACACCTGTAAATGCAACAAATTGAAAGACAACCGAATGCCTCTCCAGGTGTGAATGGCTTGACACACCTGGAAGTCTTGACCACCGTCACAGGGCCTCCTGTGGGCCCCGCGCTCTCCCTGGTGTGAGAAAAACCGCACGCCTGGGAACCCATCGCTTTGAAAGACAACCAAACGCCTCTCCAGGTGTGAATGGCTTGACACACCTGGAAGTCTTGACCACCGTCACAGGGCCTCCTGTGGGCCCCGCGCTCTCCCTGGTGTGAGAAAAACCGCACGCCTGGGAACCCATCGCTTTGAAAGACAACCGAACGCCACTCCAGGTGTGAATGGCTTGACACACCTGGAAGTCTGAGCCTAGATCGCTCCCGCCATCGGCGGCCAATAACGGACAGAACCTCTCCGAGATGTTTAGGGTCATCGCCACCTTTGACGTAACATCATTGGCTGGATCTGCTCTGACGGTCAGGATGCACGGCCGGGATGCACGGTCAGGATGCACGGCCGGCTTATGCGGTCAACAGAGCATCTGGGTAGTTACCGAGAAAGATAACGGAAAAAGATTAAGACTATATTCTGAGATTTTGACTATCTTTGTTAAGATTAAGGTAATTTGAAAGATTATGGGCTTTTTTACTTTTCCTGGCGAACAGGAGCACAGAAGATTCAACTACAGGCCGATCTACTATGACAAGGATGAGGAGGAGCGCCGGCAGAAGTTCGGAAAGGTTGACGGCACTTTTGACAAAGAGAAGGAGAAGGGTGAATACGTACCCGGGTCCTACATCCGCGGCTCGCTGCGTGAGGGCAATTACGCGAGGAGGACCACCGTGGCCACCAAGGCTCAGAAAATCATCGGGATAGTTGGATTGATCCTGCTTGCGACGGTACTGATTTATTTCACGAAATTCTATTCACTGCTGTAGGATGGAGCTCAGGATACTGCCTGGAAACATAGCGAACATGATCGCCGCGGGAGAGGTCGTGCAGAGACCTGCTTCCGTGGTGAAGGAACTTGTTGAAAATGCCGTGGACGCCGGAGCGGACCTGGTCTCGGTGATAGTCAAGGACTCCGGACGGACACTAATACAAGTCATCGACAATGGCAAAGGGATGAGTCCGGACGATGCCGTGCTCTGTTTCGAGAGGCACGCCACATCCAAGATAGCGACCGCAGAGGATCTGGATGACATCACGACCTTCGGGTTCAGGGGCGAGGCCCTGGCCTCGATCGCGGCCGTTGCCGAGGTGACGCTCAAGACCCGCACCGAGGCTGAGGAGGTCGGCTGTCAAGTTGAGTTCGCGGCTTCGGTCCACAATTCGACAACCGAGGTGGCCACGCCGAAAGGAACCAACATAGCGGTTCGCAACCTCTTTTACAACGTGCCGGCCAGAAGGAAGTTCCTTAAGTCGGACAACGTGGAGTTCAAGCACATTGTCGAGGAGTTCACAAAGGTGGCGCTGACAAGGCCTGAAATAGGATTCACTCTCAATCACAACGGCAAGGACGTGTTCGTTCTAAAACCAGCGAAATCGCTGAAATACAGGATAATGGATCTACTAGGAGCATCTGTTGCCGGAGATGTGGTGGATGTCAGTGCGGACACTTCCGTCGTAAGATTGAGGGGATTTGTCGGCAGACCGGATACCGCGAAGAAGACGTTGGGCAACCAGTTCTTCTTTGTCAACGGAAGGTATTTCCGGAGTCCGTACCTGCACAAGGCCGTCATGAAGGCTTACGAGGGGATGGTCGCTGACGGAGTGACCCCGTCATATTTCATCTACCTGGAGGTGGATCCGCACAGCGTGGACGTGAACATCAGCCCGACAAAGTCGGAGGTCAAGTTTGAGGACGACTCGTTCATCTTTCAGGTTGTCTACGCTTCGGTAAAGGAGACGCTGGGAAAGAACTCATTCGCCGGCGGAATTGATTTCAGCAATCCGGAGGCCAACGACATGCCGATCCTAGGCGCGCATTTTACCGAATACCAACCAGAAAGCATCCCTCAAGTAGCCGTGGACAGCGGATACAACCCATTTGAGGCGACCTCTCCTGCGACTTCGACAGGCTCCTCGGCCGGGACTGAAGGCCTGAAGCCGATTAAAAGGGGATTGAACAATCCTGTTGGTGAAAGTCCAGTACAGTACGTGAACCAGAGGGTAGACTATGGCAAACTTTTCGAAGAGAAGACGCTGCCGGCCACGCAGACCATCATTCTCGGAGGCAAATACATAATCGCCCCGGCAAGAGACGGCCTGATGATAGTAAATGTCAGAAGGGCACGCGAAAGGATACTCTATGACAGAGCGTTGGCCGCTCTCACAAAGAACGGGCACGTCACCCAAGCGAACATGTTTCCTGTAAAAGTCGAGATAGGCGCGGCGAACAGAGCCATCCTCGACGAAAAAGCCGGGCTGCTCGCAAGGCTTGGATTCGACATCTCTCCGTTCGGAACGGACACTGTTGTTGTCAACGGGGTTCCGGAAGGATATTCATGCGAGGCCGGCAAGATCCAGACAATGGTCTCCGACCTGCTGCTGATCCTCTCGGACGACAGTTCATCATTGCCGGGAGTGATGGAAGCCTCCATGGCGGAGAAAATCGCTCTGCTTGGGGCATCTAGCTGCGACCCTCTGACATCCCCAATGGAGGCAAGGCATCTGCTGGACACCTTGCTCTCCGGCGGAAACCCTGAATTGACAGGCAACGGGAAAAGGATCATGGCGATCATGACCGCCGCCCAAGTGGAAAAGTTATTTTAGGAAGCGGCATGGCCCTAAAGCCACTGCGGAGTTAAACCAAATTGAATATTATGGCATATTACTACAACAACAGACAATCGGGCATATTCGGCTTTTTCAGCGACATGCCGCCGGTGACAAGGAACATCATACTCATAAACATAGTGATGTTCATCGCGACTTTGATCAATCAGAACTTCATGGTCAGCACCTTCGCGATGTTTTACCCGAAATCACCGTTCTTCCACATCTGGCAGCCTGTCACCTACATGTTCATGCATGGAGGCTTCTGGCACTTGTTTTTCAACATGTTCTGCCTTTGGATGTTCGGTTCGGCGCTGGAAAGAACCATAGGATCCAGGAGGTATCTGGTCTTCTATTTTGTCGCGGGACTCGGAGCCGTCCTGACTCACACCATTGTCGAATATTTCCAGATGGGGGCCATGGCCTCGGCAAATCCCGGAATCCTCACAGAGAGCCAGATCAACCTGTTGCGCACCCCGACTCTCGGCGCCTCAGGTGCGATCTACGGAATCCAGATAGGTTATGCCATGCTCTACCCTAACGATGTCTGGACGCTTATATTTCCACCTATTTCATTAAAAGCCAAATGGTTCGTCTTGATTTTCATTGTCATTGAACTGTTCACCGGCGTGACAGGGACAATGGATGGTGTGGCTCATTTCGCTCATCTGGGAGGAATGTTGTTTGGATTCTTGCTGCTGCTTTATTGGAAGAAATCAGGCAGACTCTGGCGAAGATAACATTGTAGATCCTTTCGGTGATGCGCAGGGATTATTCTCACCAAGCCTCTTCCGGTGGCATTCTGTCAAGGATGCTGATGCTGTTGTCTGCATTCCTGCTCATGCTCTCCTACGCCTCGATGGTTGTGAATCCGGCCAAGGCATGGTACATGACAGTCTTAGGCCTGCTGTTCGTTCCGATAGCTCTGCTCAACGTGATTTTTCTGATTCTGGCCGTACGGAAGGGATCAAGTTCTTTTCTGATTCCGCTGCTGGCCTTGCTTCCTTCCTTGGTCCTGATAGGAAGATACTATCAATTTTCGTCAGGAGCCGAGCCTCGCGGAGAGAACACCGTCAAAATCCTGACGTACAACGTCGGGCTCTTTGCCTTAGGGAAAGAACCGAGGTTCAAGGAAGAGGGCGGAAAGTCAGCCTGCGCGGATTCGGTCGTGAGACTCATCCTCGAAAGCAACGCTGACATCGTCTGCATTCAAGAAGTCAACCTTCCTGGGGAATATGATGTTGCACGTTATTTCAAAAAACGTTTTCCAGGCTATCACGTGGGTTACTTCATGTTTGTGACCGATAAAGGAAGCTACGGGAATGTCACTCTCAGCAGGTTCCCGATAATAAACAAAGGGAAACTGATGTTTGAGAAGAGCTCAAATCTTGCTATCTACACAGATCTCAGGGTCGGTGACGGGAAGGCTTTGCGTGTCTACAACTGTCATTTTGAAAGCTACAACATCTCGCCGTCCAGAATAAAGAAATATCTGGAAGACAAGAACGGGAAGATGATGCTGGAGACCGAGGAGAAGATGAAGAAGTCCATAAGGCGCAGGCCTAAGCAGGTGGACAAGGTGATGTCCGACATAGAAAACTGTACTCTTGAGGCCATCGTGGCCGGAGACTTCAACGACAACCCCATGTCCTACACCTACAACCGGCTCAAGAAAGGAAGAGACGACACATTTGTGGAAGCGGGCAAAGGATTCGGGGCGACATATTCTTTCCTTTGGCCGCTCGTTCGGATCGACTACATTCTTTACCCGTCGCATTTCAGTGCCGTATCACATTCCGTACCCCGCGTCCATTACTCAGACCACTACCCTGTCATCGCGGAAATCAATCTTGCTGAACGGAATTGATGTCAATGAGATTGTTGAGAATCGCGTAGACGGTAAGGCCGGCGACAGTCTTGATGCCGGTCTTGCGGGTTATGTTCTTGCGGTGCGTTATGACAGTGTAAATCGACAGGTTGAACTTGTCGGCTATCTCCTTGTTCAGCATGCCCTGCGCCACACAAACCAGAATCTCCTTCTCTCTTGAAGACAACTCGTTCTCCCGTGAAGACAACTCGATGCCGTCCGAAGGCGGTTCAGGCTGCCTGGAGTCCAGAGCCGCGCGAAGTTTCCTGATTATCACGGCGGGATCGTCATACAAGGAAACCGAGCCGTCATACTGCCTCAGGACATCCTCGGTCATTGTCGGTCCTTCGAGGGCGGCCACGGACGCGTCACATAACTCCGCGATGGCCAGCCGACCCTCCTTACGGCTCTGGTAGTCAAGTACCGAAGGGTCAAGGATGACGATGTCGGGAGCCAGAGCGCGAAGTCTCGCCTCGCTGGTTCTCGAACAATCCACCAGATTGTCAAGAACTTGAAAATCACCTTGTTCTGAGAGAATGCTCTCCAACCCTCGGGCGACAATGCCCGAGGGAACCATGAGTACTACTTTCTTCCTATTCACCATCACGCTCAAGTCTGCCTACAATCGGAACAAGTACGTTATTCTCCACGTAGGTGTGGCGGAGAAGATCGTCACGGAGATGATAAATCAACAACAATACCATGATTCTCAATTCATTAGAACATTCCGCCGGAAGGTACTTCATCACAATGTTCTTCATGTCCTCAAGCTTCTCCTCAACGTTCTCGTGGTGCTCCTCAAACTGCTCAATCGAATATCCCGGGCCCATCACCCTGTTCTTCTGCAGGGCCTCTATGTAAGGGAAAACAACCTCCTCCTCATAGGCGAAATGTTTGCCAAGCTCAGCCTTGTAGTCATTAAAGAATTTCAGGACCACCTTCTTTTGCCTCTCATCAAAAGGCGCCACCAACCTGTCGAACAAATTCTCCAGCCGGCCAAGGGCATGACCCATATAGTACAGATGAGAGCCGCGTAGGTAGTCGATGATGTTCGTTATGCTCCCGCGCGAGAGATCCGCCTGAGAAGGAACATAATCCGGGAATGAATACACATTGCAGACCAGGATGAAGGTTTCCGGATCAATGCCGCATCTGCCGCAAGCCTCGGACACAGGCAAACCGGCGAGCCTGAGGTCGAGGGACATTCTTGAGATAACCTGAAGCAGGCTGTAGTCTGAATCAATCAGGTCCGACACAGTCATCTCAGTGGTGTATTTTTTCATATTCGTGAATGCATGTAACAGTTAAATCAACAATGCGGTTATGTGGAAGCCGATGAATGCGGCGATCCACGCGACAATCATCGTGTAGGCGCAGACAGCCATGGCCCATCTCCATTTGCCTGTCTCATTCTTGATCGCCACAAAGGTCGCGATGCAAGGGAAATAAAGCAGAATGAATATCATGTAGGCGACCGCGGCAGGCAAACTCACAGAGCGGGCAAGCGTGCCCTGAAGTTGTGTGTCTGCGGCCAAAGCGTCCGTGTCCGAGGCTTCCACCGCATTGGAGACCTCAGGCTCATCCGATGCGTACATCACACCCAACGTACTAACGACCAGCTCCTTGGCAACCACACCTGTCAGAAGGCCGATGTCCATCTTCCAACTGAATCCGAGCGGATCCAGAGCCGGAGAGACAGCCTTGCCGATCTGGCCTATGTAGGAATGCTCCTGCTGGTACTCGGCTCCTTTGTCCGAGCGCGGGAAATAGCCCAGGCACCAGATCACAACGGAACCGATCAGGATCGTTGTGGCCATCTTCTCGAGATATTGCCGGCCTTTCTCCCACGTGTGCCTCCAGATGGCCTTGCCGGTCGGTACGCGGTAAGGCGGAAGCTCCATCACGAACGGAAGGTCATCCTCCTTGATGAAACGGCTCAGGACAACGGCGGACAGGATAGCCAACAGGACCCCGAGGAAGTATATTCCTAAAAGGGCAAGCGCTGAATGGCGCGGGAAGAAGGCTCCTGTCAGAAGGACAAAGATCGGCAGCCGGCCGGCGCATGACATGAACGGGATTATCGCGATCGTGATGAGGCGGCTCTTGCGGCTCTCTATGGCCCTTGTAGCCATGATCGCCGGCACGTTGCAGCCGAAGCCCATCACCATCGGGATAAATGACTTGCCGTGAAGGCCGATCCTGTGCATCAGCTTGTCCACAATGAACGCGGCTCTGGCCATGTACCCAGAATCCTCCATTATCGAGAGGAAGAAGTACAAAATCAAAATGTTGGGCAAGAACACAAGAACGCTTCCGACACCGGCGATCACTCCGTCCACCAGAAGGTCCTTAAGCCAGCCGTCCTTCATGAAATCCGCCACAAAATCCCCGAGCCGCGCCACAAGCCAGTCAATCCAGTTCATCGGATAGTTGCCAAGTGTGAAAGTGGCCTGAAAAATAATGTACAGCAGGAGGATGAAGATCGGAAACGCAGCCCATTTGTTGGTTACAACCGCATCAATCTTGTCAGTGATGGTCTTCTTAGGCTTGGGATCCACATGGTGGGTGTAGGTCTCAGCAAGGGCCCCATGGATGAATGAATATTTTGCATCGACAATGGCAGACTCAGGGTTGGTGTGAAGCAGGTTCTCTATACGGGCTGATTCCTCCGCACATGCTTTGGAGATTTCATCCGCATTGTGAAGAGAACTGATGACCTCCTCAATCTGCTTGTCATTTTCCAGGCACTTGATGGCAAGATAGCGCGTGGAGTACTTCCCACGGATGTCTTGATTCTTCTGGATCAAGGCTTTTATGCGGTCGATGCTCTTTTCTAGCTCTGGGCCATGGTTGATGTGGATGTGGCGGGCAAGTCTATCATTATGTTTTTCGTAAATCTTGATGACGGTGTCCAAAAGTTCCGGGATTCCAGTGCCGTCACGACTTACGGTAGGACAGACCGGCATACCCAAAAGATAGCCAAGTTGCTTGATGTCAAGTTTGTCGCCCTTTGCCTGAAGCTCATCGTACATGTTCAGAGCCATCACGACACGAAGATTCATGTCAATGATCTGAGTCGTAAGATACAGATTTCTTTCTATGTTAGAAGCATCGACAACGTTGACAACGACATCGGGAACATTGTCTATCAAATTCTTACGGACATAGAGTTCCTCCGGACTATAAGCTGACAAAGAATATGTTCCTGGGAGGTCAACCAAAACAAACTTGTAGCCCTTGTACTCGAAACGGCCTTCCTTCGCATCGACTGTCACACCACTGTAGTTACCGACATGCTCATGGCTGCCAGAGGCGATGTTGAAAAGCGAAGTCTTGCCACAATTCGGATTTCCGACCAAGGCAACTCGTATCACATGGTGACGTTCATTGGCGAGCCGCTCCATCTCAAGATTTAGAGCCGCTATCTCATCACAGTCATCATCGTAGATTGAAGAATAATCATGCTTGGATTCAACGGAAGCCTTAGCCTCCTCCTCGCTAATGACATCAATAAGCGCGGCCTCGGAGCGCCTCAGCGAAACCTTGTAGCCAAGAATTTCATATTCAATAGGATCCTTAAGCGGGGCATTGAGCACGACAGCGACACGCTTCCCGGTGATGAAGCCCATCTCGATAAGCCTTTTCCGGAAGCCTCCGTAGCCGTTCACCTTGGCGATCACGCCCACCTCTCCGGTCTTTAGTTCTGACAGTTTCATGCGAATACAGTAAGGATTATCCCTTCAATACACTATTATCCAAAATCGCTACAAAAATATTCATTTTGAGAATTATATGCAATCACTAAAGATTGGTAGCCGTGGAGGAAAAATACCCAATTGTCAGTAAAAAGGATTATCCTCTTCTGAATAAATCTTCTTAAGGGAATTATATATAAGATTGATAATAAATCCATTAACTCACACCGTATAACAACATCTTGTTAGAGTGAATGCCTCGAGCCACTATTAATTGGCATTGCCGAAACTCTCGATCGGGAATATTTTTGCAGCCGAAAAAGAGGCCGCTCAATGATTGCAAAAAGCCTCTTATCCTACAGAAAAGTGTTTAGAGTAAAGTTACATCTACTGCTGTTCACCATTGCACTGTCGGCGGCACTGTCGGCCGGGACATTCGCGCAGACCCGCGCCGAGGTGGCCGCCGACGGGCAGGCGAACGGAATCTCAGGCGTAGTGGTCGATGGAGTTGACGGATCACCGGTGGCGGGAGCGGCGGTCAGCCTGAAAGGCAACCGGACGGCATGGGACGTCACGGACTCACTGGGACGGTTCCGGCTCAAAGCCTCAGGAGGAGTACTGCAGATCACCTGCCTTGGTTACAAGACGCTGACAACAGCCGTAAGGAAAGACGGAAGATACCCGCTGAAAACCGACACGTTCGCAATCAACGAGGTTGTTGTGACCGCAACGGAAAGCCATGGACTGACAAGCTCGTCAAGAATCGGACAGGACGCCATCGCACACATCCAGCCATCCAGTTTCGCGGACCTTTTGGAATTGCTGCCAGGAGGACGCGCCGTGGATCCATCGTTCTCCACCCCGAAGGCCATCGACCTGAGGGCAGTCCCGGCCTCAGGAGGCAATTACAACACATCCTCCCTCGGGACCCGCTTCCTGATCGACGGTGTCCCTGTCAACAATGACGCGAACATGCAGTCAACACCTGCCTACAGCAACTACGGATCTTCGTTCGTCAACGCGGGAGTGGACATGAGGACCATCAACACCGAGGACGTGGAATCAGTCGAAATCATCAGGGGAATCCCTTCCGTTGAATATGGAGACCTGACCAGCGGACTTGTCAACATCAAGCGCCGCAAGGGCGGCAACGGCACAAGGGCCCGTTTCAAGGCAGACATGAAGAGCAAGCTCTTCTACGTCGGCAAGGACATGGAATGGGGAAAGACAGACAAGCTGACTATGAACATCAGCGGCAACTTTCTGGACTCCGGAGCCGATCCCCGCAACACGAGACAGAATTACCAGCGGCTTACCGGAAGCTACAGGGTCGGGAAAACCTGGACCGGAGATCTTGTCAGAAGCATCAGCGGCAGCCTTGACTACACCGGTTCGTTCGACAACCAGAAATCCGACAAGAATCTCGACTTCGGCGACTGCGGCCCGATAGAGACCTACAAGTCCAATTACAGTCGTTTCGCGCTGGGCGGGGAATATACCGCCCGAAGCAAAAGCCTGGAATCGTTCTTCCAAAGCCTTGACATCACCGGTTCCCTGACCTACGAGAAGGACTTGATCAGCAGATGGAAATTCGTTGAATATAGTTCACCGATGCCTCTTTCGACAAGTCTGGAGGAAGGTGAGTTCGATGTCACGACAGTGCCCTACAAATACGAGGCTACGCTTAAGGTTGACGGCAAACCGTTCTACGCCTACCTCAACGGTACGGCGAAGTTCCGCAAGGATTTCGGGAACACGACAAACACACTCAAGGCCGGCGCCCAGTGGAATGTCAACAAGAACTTCGGCAAAGGTACTGTGTTCGACCCGGAAAGACCGTTCTCCGTGGACATGAACGTCCGCCCGAGAAATTATTCCACGATCCCTGCGACGTACCAGATGTCAGCCTTCATCGAAGACAATTCCGTCCTGGCCTTCGGGAACGGATTCAAGGCTGAGTGGCTCGCGGGATTGAGGGTAGCCGCGATGGCGGGAGCCGGCAAGGAATATTCAGTCAATCTCAAGCCATACTTTGATCCGAGGTTGAATCTCAGGTTGGAGAAGGCTTTCGGAAAGGATGTGAAGGCCGGACTGTCCGGCGGAGCGGGCTGGCACACAAAGTTTCCGACAATGGACCAGCTTTATCCGGATCCGATCTACTACGACATCACCCAGATGAACTACTGGCCGGTCGAAGAGAATCTGCGGAGGATCAATGTCTATGTGATGAAGATCGACCCGACGAACTTCGATCTCAAGGCGGCGAGGAATTTCAAATGGGAGATCGCCGCCGATTTGCAGGCCGGGCGCGAATTCTCGTTCAACATCGACTATTTCAGGGAGGACATGACATCCGGATTCAGGTACGGCAGTGAGTACACCCGCCTGGTTTACAAGGACTACCAGGAAGAGGCGATCGACAAGGGCACGCTGGCCGGGCCACCTTCCACCGAGACGACTCCTTGGGTTCCGGACACGCTTCTGGTGGGATATTCATTCAACACCAACGGCAGCCGCACCCTGAAGGAAGGTGTCGAGTTCACTCTCTCCACGCCAAGGATCCGCCCCATCGGCACAAAGGTGACCGTCAGCGGGGCATGGTTCAGGACAAGGTACAGCAACAGCCAGCCTACGTATTACAGACCGTCAGTGGTCGTGGCCGGCAAGACATACCCTTACGTCGGTTACTACAAGGACACGGACGGATTCCTGAAGGAAGTGTTCAACACGAACTTCATGTTCGACACCCAGATTCCAAGGCTCGGAATGATCTTCTCGACCTCATTCCAGTGCCAATGGTTCAGCGGAAGCCAGAACATGGCCAAAGACGCGCGCCCCCTGTCCTACATAGACAAGAATCTGGAGAGCCACCCGTTCACTGACGAGTCCGCCGCCAACGGCATTCTGGCCCAGATGATCAGGGAATACACACCTTCGATGTCAATATATTTCAGAATCCCGTTCAGTATGAACATCAACCTCAAGGCGACAAAGAAGATCTACCACGACAAGATCGCCTGCGCCTTGTTCGTGAACAAGATTCTGGATGTCTCGCCTGACTACAGGACGAATATGGGCATCCTCGTGCGCCGCTCCGTCCTGCCGTACTTTGGAATGGAACTGAACTTCAAACTTTAACGAATATGCTTGAACATAAAATCATACGGGATATTCTCTTCGCCTTTTCACTCTTTCTCTGCGGATGCGAGAAAGACCCGGGACAGAATGTCTTCACTATCGTGACAATGAACGTGACCTGCCCTTCCGTCAGCGCCGGAATCGAGAGGGTCGAGGTGGACAACACTCTTGACGGGTCGTTCATCCGTGACCTCAACACAAGGCAGGAGTATGAGATCCCTACGTTCCAGGTCGGGACAGCCACGGTCAAGCTCAGGAAAGGGATATACATGATCTCCTTCGACGGGAAGGCAGTGTTCAGTGACGGCCAGCGCAAGAAGGTCCGTTTCGCGGGTTACAACTCGCCGATGACCTCCGTGACCTTGCTGAACGACAAAGAGACATTGGACCTTGAATTGACAGTACTGAAATGAACAGGTTCATCTGCATGATATTCACAGTCCTGACAGCCGTGACGCCGGCCCGTGGACAAGAAAAATACGATGTCAATTCGGTGTCGGAGAGGTATCTGTCCCCTGTCCGCGCCTTGGGGCGGAGCGAGATCGCAGGGCACAACGCCGGCAGCTTCCTGCTGTGGGACATCCCGACATATTCAGAAATCAAGGCGGTCTATGACTTCCGCCGCGAGGATGACGCTCTGCTGCCGCAGGAGGGGGACGGGTTGGACCAAGGCTCCGTCAAGGTCAATTCTTTGATCCGGTTGCGCAGTCATTCGGCGGTCCGGGCCGGGGCGGAATATTCAAGAGGGGTGAAAAGGAATGTCCTTTGGAACTCGACCTCTGATTTTGAACTGCTTTACCCGGATGTGATGGTGGACACGGTCGGAGGCGATCTCCAGAAGGAGCAATATTCATTCTACGGAGCTTGGTCACGGCTGATCGGGAAAGCGCACATCGGGGTTTACGGTGGCTACAGGGCGCTGCACGAGTTCCGGCAGGTGGATCCGCGGCCAAGATCGGTCACATCCGACCTGAACGCCGCGTTGACCGGCGGAATCGCCGCCAAAGGCTATGTCTTTGACCTTAACGCCGCATTCAGGGTTTACAAGCAGTCGCAGGATGTAAGTTTCTATGATCCGCTCGGAGCGAACACATCGGAACTGCATTTCACGGGCCTTGGAAGCCGTTTCGCCAGATTCGATGGCTCCGGAGACTTCACTTCAAGCAGGTACAACGGCCACGGTTGGGAAGTCTCCGCGACGGTCACGCCGGGACATCCCGATGGTTGGACAGGGTCGCTGTCCTACAACAGCCTGGACATAGAGTGTCTGTTGGTCGCCAACAACGAGGTGCCGATCACTGATCTGTGGATTCAGAAAGTGGATGGCCTCGTAGGTTACAAACGGCTGAGCGGTGCCGTGAAATGGACTGTCCTCGCAGGAATAGACTATGAGCTGAGGCAAAGCACCGAGAACATCATCGACACCGGCAAGAACAAGGAATATGCGGTGCTGGGTTCATTGACGATGTACAGGAACAGGGCTCTGTCAGCGAACCTGAAGGGAGCCATCGAGGTTCCTTCCGCGGCGGGAACGATCAGCGCCGAGCCTGTCTTTGAATATTACAGGTTTTCCGCTGAGTACATATTCCCGAAAAGGGAGATGACATTCAGCTTTGCGGACGCCGGTTTGAAAATGGGATTGAGGAGATCTCACAAGGATTGGCTGTTCAGTGTCATTGCGAGGCTGCACCGCACTCTCGGTCCGGTCGGTGCGCTTTCGATTCCGGCAGAGTATACCGAAGAGAGGATTCTGGAGCATTACGGACATTTTCATTCGATGATTTCATCCGGGCGGACAACAGCCGGACTGGACATAGGGATCCAACGCAAGGCTGGACAGAATACCGCTGTTTTCTTCAGACCCGCATTCACGTTCAGATCCATTGACGGATTTGGTCAGGCAGAGTATCTGACCGCGGCCATAGGACTGGCGTTTTAGTAAACGAAAATTATATGATTATTGTTAACAACTAACAGATTATGAAAAAGTTACTTTTGATTCTTTCAGCAGCGCTCGCGCTTGCGGCCTGCAAGGACGAAGATCCGATCTTCACCCTGTCAACCGATGAGTTGAAGTTTGACGCCAACGGAGGCACACAGACCGTGTTCATTTCCGCCAACAGGGACTGGACGGCGCAGGTGCCGCAGACCGACACTTGGTACACGGTCTCAGCCCTCAGCGGGAGTTCCGACACGGAGGTCACCGTCACGGTCGAGCCTTACGAGGACGCCACCCCGAGGACCTCTACGCTGACATTCGACACCGCCTTCGGACTGAAATCCTTCAAGATCACCCAGAACGGTCCCGTGCCGCCGGAGCAGCCGGGAGCTTCAAAGCTGTCCGCCAGAGGAAGAGGAGGCAGAGTCGCTTTCCCTGCCGTTCAAGGCTACGTGTATGAAGTCGCCGAGACTCCTGATTGGATCACGGTCGCCGAGACCAGAAAGGACAGCGTGGTGCTTCAGCTGGACACCAACAGGACTGACGCTTACCGCACCGCTGACATTGTCCTCAAGACGACAGCCGGAGCGGAACTGGAGAAGGTTACACTTGAGCAAAGCTGGAGAGACATCGAGCCCGGAGAAGTGCTTATCGAGGAAGTGTTCTTCACCAGCAACGCCCTCCCTACAACCGGGAAGCCGGACAAGTTCCACGGAGACCAGTATTTCAAGATCACGAACAATTCCGATGAACTCCTCTATCTCGATGGTCTTATGATCTCAGAGGCCAAATACCCATCTTCCACCAAAACACCGTTTGAGTTCCTGGATCCTATCAAAAAGGAAGCCTGCGGTGTGGGTACCGTCTATGTAATTCCTGGCAATGGTCACGATGTCCCTGTGGATCCGGGAAAATCCCTGGTAATCGCCAACAACGCGCAGAACCATCTGGCGACCAATCCGAACTCATTCGATCTGAGCGACGCTGACTTCGAATGGTACGACAAGTCCGCATCCGCATCCAATCAGGATGTCGACAATCCTGATGTGGACAATCTTGACATCTGGTTCACCTACTCACTTTCTGTCTGGGTTCTCCATAACATGGGATACAAGGGCTACATCATCTCGATGCCACCTTACGGTGTCACGAGGGAATCTTACCTCGCTGACTATAAGTGGGAGGGCAAATACATCAACCATTCCCTCGCGGGAGACTTCGAGATGAGCATCTCCAAGGCCTACAAGATTCCTAACACCTGGGTTCTGGACGGCGTGAACTGCGCGGTGGAAGAGAACTTCCAGTACACCAGCTGGGACGAGTCAATAGACGCCGGCTGGACACACTGCGGCAAGATCGACAAGGATCCTGAGCGCTACGGCAAGTCAGTTCTCCGCAAGAGAGGCGAAGACGGCAAGCTCATCGACACCAACAACTCCACCAACGACTTCACCCCGGATTCCACACCTTCTCTAAAGAAGTAAGGCGGACACATGTAAACTGAAATGAAAGCCCTCCCTGGACTTGAAGACCAGGGAGGGCTTTCATTTCATCATGATGACAAAATATATTCGATTTTGATGAATAATATTCATCAATTTCCTTCATCCACAAAGGTAAAAAACGGGAAAAACAAACCTGAAATAGTTGAAAAATAGCGCCATGGGGGGGGTAACAGCTTAATAATCTACTACTTAACTATATAAAAGATGAACGGGGTTTGCTGTCTCAGCAGACCCCGTTCGCAATTCTAACCTAAAACTTAACCTATGAAAAAACTATTCGTTGCAAAGGTATATCTTTTTTATAAAACAAGCAATCATAGACATTATTATTTTGTCCATTATTTCAGTTTTTCTAATCTAAAAGTCGGAAAAACGTTTTATCTTGTTTTTACCTCTTGCTATTTTCCTTCATTTTGCGTCCCGGAGGCGGAATCACCTTCCGGATTGGCCTTCGGCAAGCAAGTCTCATCAAGTTTGACAGCCTTTATCCGGACATCAACCAAAGGCCTGTCCCTTTGGTCAGTGGCGACCTGGGCGATCCTGTCAATGATGTCAAGTCCGCTGACAGTCTCTCCGAAGACTGTGTAGGCTCCGTCAAGCTGCGCGCATGCATCCGCGTCCTGGACGATGTAGAACTGGGAGCCGGAAGACTCCTTCATCGGATTTGCCACATCACCACGGCGTGCCGCGGCCAAAGCGCCCTTCTTATGGGTATAGCCTGGGACAAATTCGGCCGGAATCGTGTAGCCAGGACCGCCCTGGCCGTACTTGGCAACGGCCGCGGCGGAAGTGTCGCGGGTCAAAGGATCTCCACCCTGGATCATGAACCCGTTGATGACTCTGTGGAAGAGAAGACCGTCATAATAGCCAGTGAGAGCCAATTTCTCGAAGTTCTCGCGGTGTTTAGGGGTCTTGCTGTAAAGTTTTATCTTTATCGTACCAAGATTTGTCTCAATGTCGAACACCGGTTCCTCCGGCAGTGTAGCGATTATTTCCATAGCTGTCTTTTCCTTAGCCGCCAGCTCAGCGGCAGCGATTGAGTCTTGGCGGGCTTTCTCTGCCGCAGCCTCTGCTTCCGCCGCCGCCTTCTTGGCTCCATTGCCACAACCAAATACAAAGGCGGATGTGGCCAAGCAGAGAATAATGGCAAAAATATTCTTTCGCATATTCAAAAATAAGCGTTTAAGGATTGCTCAATATTAGAACTTACGGTAATTATACCCCAAGATGTCAAAAATCTTGAATGATTCTGCCTCCATGGCAGCTTTGAACCTTTCCGGGTTCTTGTTCTCCGGCTTGCACCACTGAACCTCACTGAGAGCGGACATTCTTGGGAGCAGCATGTACTCCAGGTGCTCCGGGGTAGCGATATATTCCGTCCAGAGGTTTGCCTGGACACCGAGAATGTGTCTCTGCTGGCTGTCATTCAGCCCATCGAGCGGTTCATAGCCATAGACTTTCTCCCATGGCAAATATCCTCCGATGCCAAAAGGTTCTTTATCCTCGTTCTCTGACTGATAGTAGTCGAAGTAGCAGTAAGTGTTAGGAGTCATGATGACATCAAAGCCCATTGCAGACGCCTTGATGCCACCGTCTGTACCGCGCCATGACATCACGGTCGCACCTTTTGCAAGTTCACCCTCGAGAACCTCATCCCAGCCGATGATCTTGCGGCCATGCTCATTGAGGAACTTCTGGACGCGGGCGGTGACATAACTCTGAAGGAACTGCTCGGCAGTGTGATGAGCGTCAGCCTTAATGCCCAGAGCCTTGATCCGGGCCTGGCATGCCGGACATTTTTCCCATTCTGTCTTTGGACATTCATCTCCTCCGATGTGGATGTACTCTGAAGGGAAGATGTCCATCAGCTCAGTGAAGACATCCTCAAGCAGAGTGAACATACCTTCCTTGCCTGGGCACAGCACCTGATCGGACACTCCCCAAGTAGTCCAGACCTCGTAAGGGCCGCCGGTGCATCCGAGCTCAGGATAGGCGGCAAGAGCGCCCATCATGTGTCCCGGAAGATCAATCTCAGGGATCACGATGATGCCGAGTTTGTCAGCGTAGGCGACAATGTCCCTCATCTGATCCTGGGTGTAGTAGCCGCCGTAGCGGATGCCATCGTTGGACCCCCAGTCCTTCTTGATGACCGTTCCGTTCCTGAAAGCCCCAACCTCGGTGAGTTTGGGGTACTTCTTGATCTCGACTCTCCAACCCTGATCGTCTGTCAGATGCCAGTGGAAGCGGTTCAGCTTGTACAGAGCCATCACATCAAGGTACTTCTTGACCTCATCGACAGAGAAGAAATGCCTTGAGCAGTCAAGATGCATTCCGCGATAGCCGAACCGAGGCCTGTCCTGAATCCTCACGCAAGGGAAGATGAATTTCTCCGATGGATCCTGGACATCACTGAATATCTTGACACTGGTCAACTGCTTCAATGTCTGTATGGCATAGAGAAATCCGTTGAAGGAAGAGGCGCGGACAGTGCAACATGACTTTGTGATGTCGATTGAATACTCCTCATCCGCAAGGGCTGTGTCCTTGAGGAACAGGAAACCCTTCACCTTGGAGTGGCCGTCAGCAAGGCCGACAGGCGTGGCATAGGAGCAGACCCTTCCACTGACAAAGGTGATCTTGTCCGCGAACTTCCTGATCAACTCCTGACTTTTGGCGTCGACTGCCTGGTCACAATTGAAATTGGCTCCCGCTCCCTTGAAATGTCCCTTGCCGACCTCCACATTCTGAGGATAAGGGATGACATTGATCATGGTCTCTGTCCCCTTCGCCCCGAGAGAGCAAACGGCAAGGAGAAGCGCAAAAGTGACGATGATTCTGCTGGTAATCTTTTTCATGTCTGAATATCTAAATGTTTAATGATTATTCCAAGTCGTAAAGATACGAATAAATGGCCGGCTGTCAATACAAAAGGACCCCAAGAAGCCCTCCGGCGACAATTATTTTTATAGGACCGGCCTTAAAGACCAATGAGGCCACCACCGCGGCCGCGAACAGTCCCCAGCTTGTCAGGTCCGGGAAGTTTTCCTTGACGATGCTTATCCTCGGCGTGATTCCGTTCCAATCGACAGAGAACATGAGAGTCAACGCCGCCGCTCCGATCAGCCCGATGACCGCAGGCCTCAGGGTGGCCAGAACTCCGGCGAAGACTCTGCTGTCCTTGAACCTCATGTAAAATTTGACCAAGGCGAGCATGATCATGAACGAAGGAAGGATGACAGCGGATGTCGCTGACAGCGAACCGATGATCCCGACAATGTGGCTTGCTCCGGCCTGATGAAGGACCTCATAGCCGACGTAAGTGGCACAGTTTATTCCAACCGGCCCGGGGGTCATCTGCGAGATGGCCACAATGTCGGTGAACGCGCTCTCGGACAGCCACCCGTGGGCCACCACGACCTGGGTCTGGATGAAAGACAGCATCGCGTAACCTCCACCGAAGGTGAAGAGCCCTATCACAAAGAAAGTCAAGAAAAGCTGTGCGATGATAGTCACTTCAGTCATTGCCAGCCTCCTTTTTGTTCCTGATGGCCGCCACACTTGCGGACACGACGATCAGCACCAGAAGAATGTAGACCGGAGAAAAACTCAGAAACGACACAAGGAAGAGCGTCACAGCGGAGATCATCCACGCCCACCATGTCTTGTTGTTCCTGCGGGCCATGTCGATCATCGGGACGGCGATAAGCGACACAACGACAGGACGGATTCCCTTGAAGACGCGCTCCACCACCGGGTTGTCACGAAAATTAGTGAATATCATGGCGATGAGCAAAATTGTGACAAAAGAAGGAAGCACTGTTCCGACAGCCGCCACGACACCGCCCTTCACACCGTGAAGCTTGTTGCCCACGAAGATCGACACGTTCACGGCTATGATTCCGGGAGCGGACTGCGCCATCGCAATAATGTCCGGAAGTTCCTCATCGGTCATCCAGTTCCTTTTGAGCATCTCGTCCCGAATCAGGGGGATCATGGCGTAGCCGCCACCGATGGTAAACGCTCCGAGTTTGGCGAAAACAAGAAAGATCCGCCACAGGGAGGCATCACCCTGCATTGTGTTCATTTGTTTATCAGACATATTCATAGATCCTTTACTTATCCATAAGGTCGGTTCGACCTTATTCGCCCCCCTACCAATCAACCATAGCCGAAACAACCTCGCTGGAAGTCCTGCCGTCCGGGCCGTGGGAGGAGGAGTGGAACTCCCTGCAACCTGTTGACGCCTCAAGCCGGGCGATGTTCCCTGGCCTCACACCGGAGCCGGCCAAGATGACGATCCTTCCGCCGGCCCTCTCGCTCAATTCCCTGAGTGTCCGTTCGCCGCCATTGACATTCGAGGCGTGGCCGGCTGTGAGAAGCCTGTCGCAACCAAGCGAGATGACGTCCTCCAAAGCCTTGAACGGATCAGCGCACTCGTCAAAAGCCCGATGGAATGTGACATGAAGACCTTCCGCAGCAGCGATTAATCGACCGGCCACCTCTGTGTCAACGCTTCCGTCTTTTCTCAAAGCTCCGACAACAACCCCGTTCACGCCAAGCTCACGGCACATCCTCACTGACGCGGTCATCGCCCTTATCTCGTCATCATTATAGACAAAGTCCCCGGCACGCGCTCTTATCAGCACGTTCACGGGTATATTCACAGACCTTAAGGTCGCTTCGATATTGCCTCGGCCCGGCGTGACTCCCCCGCAAGGCAGATCCTCGCAGAGTTCGATCCTCCCGGCGCCACCTTTCATAGCTTCCACAGCCTCAAGGGCATCTGTGCAGCAGCACTCCAGAAATCGTTTGCTTTCCATGACACAAATGTAGACAAAATCTTGATAGAAACCACAATGGGTTCCGCTGAAACCGGCAGATTGATTGGCCTGTTTTTGGACAAGTAAAAACGAGATTTAAGAAAAAAATAATTTCAAGGCAATTTTGTTAAACATTGCAATTAACGTTAGAACTATAATTAACAATCGTTACTAAAGGGAATTAGATTACATTAAAAAATATAGCTAAAAACGATTAACACGACTTGGTAGTCAGGCAATTAAAATAATCCAAAACTATTTGAATTTAAATTTTAATTACATATTTTTGACCGCAGAAAGGCTGAGGATGCAGTATTTATGTCATTTATGTCAATTGCAATGTTTAGCACAATAACAGTTTATAAGCAACGATGATTAAACTTTAATAAAGCGGACACGCAATTCAACAACCATAGAAGATAAGTCAGGTTTTACTAAATTAATTTTAGGCTTATGAGTAAAAAAATGTTAACAATCGCGCTGTGCCTGCTTGTCAGCATAGGTGCGGCAATGGCACAGACCCGGACTATCACGGGTACGGTGACAGGCGCGGAGGATGGCTATCCTATTCCTGGAGCGGCTGTGTTTGTGGATGGTACAAGCATCGGCACAGTCACTGATTCTGAAGGGAAATATTCCTTGAACGTCCATAAAGGGACGACTTTGAAAGTCACGTTCTTCGGCATGAAAGACGCCATTGTGCCTATCGGGCAGAATTCCGTGATAAACGTGAAGCTGCAAACCGATGCCTTGGGACTTGACGAGGTGGTTGTGACCGCCACCGGTATGACCCGCCAGGAGAAGACACTCGGGTACGCGTCAACGACCGTGCGTTCAGATGAATTGACGAAAGGCCGTTCCGCCGATGCCCTCTCCGGGCTGGCCGGCAAGGTAGCGGGCATGCAGATTTCTTCCGCAGGAGCCACGGGAACATCTCAGAAAGTCATCGTCAGAGGTTATTCTTCCCTTTCGAGCAACTCTCCGCTGTATGTCGTTGATGGAGTGCCTGTCTCAAACGGAACCATGGGTGACCAGCAGTTGAACAACTCTATCGACTTCGGCAGCCAGGCGGCCGACATCAACCCGGAAGACATCGAGTCAATCACAGTGCTCAAAGGCGCGTCCGCTACCGCATTGTATGGTTCACGCGCAGGCAACGGCGCTATTCTCATCACAACAAAGCGCGGCTCTCTGAACGAGGATGTCACCGTGACCTACGATGGATCTTTCCAAGTCAGCAATGTGCTGAGAATCCCTCAGATCCAGAACAAGTTCGGTCAGGGATGGTTCTATTCGTACGATGGTGATGTCTTTGGAAATTATTCCCCTACAGAGAACGGCTCATGGGGTAATCTTCTCGATGGAAGGGTCGTCGAGTGGAGGCCGGGAGCGCATTGGTACAACGATGCTGATCCTTCCTACACAGATTTCTCCTATAAGAAGAACTCGCTGAAGAATTTCTACACCTCTGGTTTTGAGACAAACAACACCGTGAGTGTCAAGGGAGGAAGCAAAACCACAGGATTCGTGGCTTCTTATGGAAATATCTATTCTGACGGAATACTTCCAGGCCACAATGACTATTACAAGAGGCATAACTTCTCATTCCGAGGCAACTCAAAGATCAAGGATGGCCTCGCATGGCTGAATTATAGCATCAACTATATTCGCAAGGACGTACGAAACAACATGACGGGCCAGGGTGGAAGCGGTTCGACCATCTATCAGGATATTCTTCAGTATCCGGTAAATGTTGATTACGCCGATTTGAAAGACTACAAGAGCATCTACAACAATGCGGACAACTTCTATACTCCGTACGCTCAGAACCCTTGGTGGACTCTTGACCACAATTACTCCACGTATCAGGACGACCGTATTTTCGGGAATGTGGAGTTTGGCGTTCAGCTCATGAAGGGTCTGCAGTTCATCGCAAGGGGCGGTTTGGACATAACAAACTATAAGCAGAAGACTTACAACGACATTTGGACATTCAACCCTGGTTCCTATGCTGATAACGAAGGAGCGTCAACTGAAAACGGCTCTTATGACGAGAGCGCACAAAGATCTTCACAGGTCGATGCAAACTTCCTTCTTAACGCTGATTACACAATCGGCACAGACTGGTCGGTCCATGGTGTCGCCGGCTTGAATGTGAACCAACGGTCAGCCTCTGTCATCGCGGGGGCGTTGTCGGGAGTCGCCATTGAGGGCTGGGCCAGTTTCCTGAACACAAGCGGCGCGACTCCTACCGCGTCATCGTCCCTCTCCAAACGTCGTCTCATGGGTCTGTATGCCCAGGCTGACCTTGGTTGGAGAAATGCCGTTTATGTTACTCTGTCAGCCCGTAATGACTGGTCATCCACACTTCCTATCAACGATAACTCATTCTTCTATTATGGAGTGAACGGATCCGTCATCCTTACTGAACTCATTCCGGCCTTGAAGAATGACGTGGTCAGCTTCCTCAAGATTCGCGGAGGGTACGGCCAGACAGGTAACGACGCGCCGACGTATTACACCTCAGCCTATTATCTCCTCGGCTCCGCTACCGGTGGATTTGGGAACCTTACATTCCCTCTCAACAGCTTCTCCGGTCTGGTCAAGAGCAGCCGCGTTCCTTCAACTGATCTGAAACCGGAGATCTCGACAGAGGCCGAGATAGGCATCGACGCCCGTTTCTTCGACAACCGTTTGAATTTTGACCTTGCCCTCTATAACAAAGTGACTACAAACCAGATCATTTCCGCCACCCTGGCTCCGGAGTCAGGCCATACTTCAGCCGTACGCAACATCGGAAAGATCCAGAACCGCGGTATAGAGCTCTCTGTCGGAGTTGTCCCTGTCAGGACAAAGGATTGGGAGTGGTCAATCGGCTACACCTTCTCAAAGAACGACAACAAGGTGAAGGAACTTTGGGATGATGTAAAGGAATATACAATCTACGGCTTGTCAAAAGGGCCACAGCTCAAAGCCAGAGTCGGAGAATCCCTCACAACCTGGGTTGATTATAAGACCAAGACTGTCGAGGACACCAGCAGCCCGTATTACGGCATGACAATCGTCAACAGCGTCACAGGCCTCCCGACTTATGACAACACGACTTACGAGACCATTGGCAAGGCAGAGGAGGATTACACAATGGGTTTGAACAACTCTATCCGCTACAAGAGACTCTCTCTCGGATTCAACTTTGATTACCGCCATGGCGGTCTGATGTATTCAGCCACTAAGGGAATCGTGCTGTTCAATGGTAACGCTGAGGAGACAATGTACAACCTGAGAGACCCATGGATCTGGCCTAACTCTGTGGTTCAGACTGGAACGGACGCATCCGGCAATCCTGTGTTTGCCGAAAATGACAGACCTTGCAACTCTTACTACAACATCAATGGAGCCTGGTACTCAAACTACAACTATTCGATGTACCGCGAGAATTTGCTTGACAAGACATATCTCAAGCTCCGTGAGCTCAACGTTTCTTATACCCTTCCTGAAAAATGGTTCAAGAAAGTAAGCTGGCTCTCGACAGTCAATGTGTCACTTGTAGGGCGAAACCTCTTGATGTGGACCCCTAAGCAGGGGTTGATCGACCCTGACAACACCAACTACGGCAATGACCTTACATCGCAGTATGGAGAATATTATTCCGCACCTTCAACCAGGACCATCGGCGGGAGTGTCAAGATTGTGTTCTAATGATTTAACTGGAATTGATTATGAAAAAGATTTTTACATATTTTGCCATCATGCTGACCTTCCTTTCAATGGTCGGTTGCAAGAGCTGGTTGGACATTAATACAAATCCGAACTATGTGGCTGAGGCGAAGATCAAAAGCCTTCTGCCTTCCGCACAACTCTACACAGCGGTCAAAGTGGGATATGACATAAACCTGTACGGCTATTTCTGGGCTCAGTATGTCAATCAATGCAGCACGACCAACCAGTACTATACTTACATGACATACGATGTGACCAACAGTTCGTTCAATAGTCCATGGAGTTACATTTACGGATCCATAATGCCGACCTTGAAGGAAATCATAGAAAAGGGAGAGGCCGAGGAAGGTAACACGAATTATGTGATGGAGGCCAAAACCATGCTTGCCTATGAACTTTACCTTCTCACAAGTTTGTATGACAAGGTGGCTTACACAGAAGGTTACCTTACCGAGACGACAAACCCTCATTTTGATTCCGGAGAGGACACTCATAAAAACATCATGTCCATCCTTGAGGAAGTACGTGGTCTGGCAAGCAAAGCGAAAACAGATGAGGCAAACAATCCGTCCTCAGCAGCCGACATGGTCTTCGGCGGAGACATCGACGGATGGCTCCAATTCGCCAACACGCTTTATATTAAGGTATTGATGAGAGACTTCAGCGCTAATAAGTCAAAGATAGAAAGCCTGCTTTCGGAGGACAATTTCCTTAAAACCGATGCCGCTTTTGACAATTTCCTTGACGCTGCGGACAAGTCCAATCCTCTTTATGAAAGCGACCGGCGCCAGTTGAACACAACCAATAATATCCGCGCCTGCGGGGACATCGCAAATGTTCTTGACGCGTCAGATCCGAGGTTTGCCTATTACTATGACAATAATCCAGGCGGGATCTTCGCCGGGGATTCTTACGGCAACGCCAGCGAGCCGGACAAGAGCAGCCGTCTGGCCATAGGCGCGACCGACCCTGTTAATTTCGGGACAGTTGACGAGGCTGAGTTCCTCAAGGCCGAGGCTTACGCGAGATTGGGCAACGCAGCGAAAGCGAAGGAGGCCTACGAGGCAGCCATCACCGCCGCATTCGCGAGAGCAAAGTGTGAGGGTGCGGACTCATTCATAGCAGGAGCCTACGCCTTCAAGTCAGGAAGCACGGAGGAAATGGTTGAGCAGATAATAAACCAGAAATGGGCTTCCAACGTACGCAGCATGCCGATAGAGTCATGGTTCGACCTCAACAGAACCGGTTATCCTGTAAGGGGAAAGACGATCACGGATTTCCACGGAGTGCTGTCCAGCGGGTATCCTCAACGTTTCCTTTATTCGAAGACATCTGCTGACTATAATGTCAACTCTCCGGAACCTGTGGATCTGAATGTCAAGATGTGGTGGCAGAAGTAACGAATATATGAATTTAAAAAGATTAAAGTCATGAATAAGATATTAAGAATCATTGCGATAGCATCCATAACAACCACTGCGCTGGTTTCATGCGAGACTTATAAAGTCGGCGAACCGGACATGACAGCGATTTCGAACATTGACGGTAAGTACGCGGCCTTTGCTTACGAAAACGGCGCGTCTGAAGCCTCAACCGTCTTTGGAATCGTCATCACCAACACGGCCTACAATGAATCTGACAAGGCATGGATCACTATAACTGACCTTAATCCCGATGCCACAGGCTTGAAATCGAATTATTTCCTTGATGCGGTCAGATTCAAGGTTGACGTGGACATTAACGCACAGACATTTTCCTGTTCCGGAGTCTCCGCCACGGAGCCTACAACAACATGGAATCCATATCTTGAAGGTGGTTCCGGACAGGGTGGCTACTACACTGCCGCATACAAAATGAAAAAGTACAGCACCTACACAATTTCCTGCACAGGGAGAATCGTCACAGGCGGCACAGCCGGCACCAATGACAACAGAATCGACACAATCGAGATCGATTCATATTCCAGGACCTACCCGGACGGCATGGTGAAAAAATACGTTGTGAAAGGTCAGAAATACACCGGCTGGGCAGACGAGATGAAGGAATACAATGATTTCGTTGAAGCGGGCAGTTTCAAATAATGTGTTACGAAGTTCCGTTGGTCATGTAGACTATTCGGAAGTATTCCTGAAAACAAGCAGGGGAAGAGTCAACAGACTTTTCCCCTGCTTTTAAGTCAGTTAAGATGGTTGCTTTCCTTCATTAATATGACAGACCCCCGGAAGCCAAAGACTTCCGGGGGTTCTTATGTCAAAAGACTGTCAAACGACAGTCCCAATGTCTCAAAAAACGTTAATCACTGAGAGAGAATCTCCTGAAAGCCACAACCTTGGCCTCAGGATCCACAGACTTGATGTACTCCGCGACAGTCTTCTTGTCATCAGACTGCACGAACTCCTGCTCCTCAAGGGTTGACTCCTTGAAGAACTTCTGGATTCTTCCGTTGGCGATGTTCTGGATCATCTGCTCAGGGAGTGAGGCGGCCTTCTCCGCGGAGACGGTCTTGATGATCTCACGTGCCTGCTCGGCCTGCTCAGGAGTGATCCAACCCTTCGCGGTGTTGGACTCGATGTGAGCCTCGCTGTCAACGTGGGCAGGGTTGATGCCGGCCTTTTTTAGAGCGGCCTCGACAGCCTTCTGAACCATCTCGTCCTTGGTCTTCTGGATCGCAAGCTCGCGCTCTTTCTCAACCACTTCCGCAGGGCAGTCAGCGGCAGAGACAGAGACAGGATTCATGGCTGTCACCTGCTGGGCCACAGCCTTGGCGAGATCGGCCGGGACTTCCTTGTTGAAAGCCACAATGGCGCCAAGCTTCCCGTTGAAGTGAACGTAGTCACCGATGTACGGAGCCTCAAGAGCGGCATAATAAGCGAGAACGTGCTTTTCACCGGTCTTTCCTGTCTGGGCGGAGATCTCCTCCTCAACGGTATGACCGTTTGAGCATTTGCTGGCCTTAAGACCTTCGATGTCGGCCGGGAATGACGCGATGGCGGCATCTGCGATCTCAGCGGCTAAAGCCTTGAAATCAGGTGTGGCGGAGACAAAGTCTGTCTCACAACCAAGGCACACGAGAACTCCTTTGTTCCCGTTGATGCGGACGAGAACCGCACCCTCTGTGGTCTCGCGGTCGGCACGCTTCGCGGCGACAAGCTTACCTTTCTCACGGATGATGTTGACGGCTTTGTCGAAGTCACCCTCAGCCTCAGCGAGAGCTTTCTTGCAGTCCATCATGCCAGCGGAAGTCATCTTGCGCAACTTCATTACGTCTTGTGCTGTAATTGCCATAGTTAATTCTCTTTAAATTATTCAGCCTTAACTTCTTCTTCAGCCTTTGGAGCCTCTGCGGCAGGAGCGGCTTCAGCAGCCACATCTACTGGCCTTGCACTCTTGCGGGCACGAAGCTTCTTGCCTGTAGGATTTGCAAGAGCCTCGCCCTCAGCGGCTTCCTCACTCGCCTCTTTTTCCTTCTCAAGCTTTCTCTCATTCAGACCTTCCTGAATGGCTTCGCAAAGGACATTGAGAATGGTCTCGATCGACTTCGTTGCGTCGTCGTTAGCCGGTATCACATAATCAATCGGGGTAGGATCGCAACAAGTGTCAACCAATGCGAATACCGGGATGTTGAGGCGGTTGGCCTCCTTGACGGCGTTGGCCTCCTTCTGGATGTCAACAACGAATAGCGCGGACGGGAGCCGGCTCATGTCCTTGATGGAACCGAGGTTCTTCTCAAGTTTCTCTCTCTGGCGGTTAATCTGAAGACGCTCTCTCTTGGCGAGCTTGTCAAATGTACCGTCCTCCTTCATCTTGTCGATGGTGTTCATCTTCTTGATAGCCTTGCGGATGGTAGGGAAGTTGGTGAGCATTCCACCTGCCCAACGCTCGGTTATCGATGGCATGTTGACTGCCGCAGCCTTTTCTGCAACGATCTCCTTAGCCTGTTTCTTGGTGGCTACGAAGAGAATCTTGCGGCCTGAACGCGCAAGCTCTTTCATTGCGTCGGCAGCCTCGTCTATCTTGGCGATGGTCTTGTGCAGGTCGATGATGTGAATCCCGTTCTTCTGGTCAAAGATGTATGGAGCCATCTTAGGGTTCCATTTCCTTGCCAGATGCCCGAAATGAACACCTGCATCAAGAAGTTCTTGGAAATTTGTGCGTGGCATTTTAAAATTCTTGTTTTTTTGTTTAAACTTTCCTTCCGGCCTTTTGCCGATGGCCTGAAGGCTCTTTTCTTCAATCTCCGGGCAGTGGTCTTCCGACCAATCTCAGGGATTTTCCGCAGTCACAGCAATCACCTGGTAGAGTTCACCGGATTCTCATCCGGCGAAAAGTCCTCGTGATTTGAAGCACCGGACTGTGCCTTTTCATAAATCAGCTTATGCGGCTGCCGTCCAAGCAAGACTAACGCTTGCTGAACTGGAAGCGTGCACGTGCGCCAGGCTGACCAGGTTTCTTTCTCTCGACCTCGCGGGAGTCACGTGTCAGGAAGCCTTCTGCCTTGAGGACCGCGCGGTAAGCCTCTCTGTCCAAATCGCTGAGGGCGCGGGATATTCCGAGTCTTACAGCTTCGGCCTGGCCTTTTGTGCCACCACCGACAACGTTAACCTTCACGTCAAACTGGCCTTCTGTCTTTGTGACGGCGAAAGGCTGGTTCACAATGTAACGCAACGCTTCTGTCTTGAAGTAGTCCTCGACATTGCGTCCGTTGACTGTGACATTTCCCTGTCCGGCAGAAAGATAAACACGAGCGACGGCTGATTTACGTCTTCCAAGGGCGTTTTTCTGTTCCATTTGCTCTGTTAGATTTCGTTCAACTTAATTTCTCTAGGGTTCTGTGCCTGGTGAGGATGCTCAGGGCCTGCATAGACGTGCAGATTGCCTATGATCTTGTCACCAAGACGTGTCTTAGGGAGCATACCCTTTACCGCTCTCCTAACGAGTTCAGCAGGCCTTCTATCCAGGATCTCCTTCGGAGTCGTGAAACGCTGTCCGCCCGGATAACCGGTGTAGCGCACATAAACACGATCAGTCATCTTGCTGCCTTTGAGGATCACCTTCTCTGCGTTGATGACGATGACGTTGTCACCGCAGTCAACGTGTGGGGTGAATCCCGGTTTGTTCTTGCCGCGAAGGACAAGAGCGACTCTTGAAGCAAGACGTCCGAGTGCCAGATCCGTGGCATCGATGACAACCCACTCTTTCTGTACAGTATTCTTGTTCAAAGAAACCGTTTTGTAGCTAAGTGTGTCCACTGTCTTGATCTTTAATGGTTTAACATAAATAATTGCGATCCCTACACAACATAGGGACCGCAAAGGTAGGCATTTTTTCCGAAATATTCAAACTTAATCTTTTAGATGGTCGGCATAGCGCCTTAGCGACATTCAAGTACCGTGGCAGTTAAATACCTGACTGTCAACAAGAAAAGCATTGGTCTGGTGCCATAATAGACACTAGACCAATGCTTATTTAATTGATAATCAACCAACTATCCACCACGCAGCACAAATGGAGAATGTCACTGCCTTGAGAGAAACGCGGCAAAGAGGGTCGCTTAGATGGACAGCACGGCGAGGACATTGATGAGCTCCTTGTCGATCGGCTTGTCCAACTTGATGGCCTTTCCGATAGGAACGTAGACGATCTCGTTGTTGGAGATGCCTACCATGATGTTGCGCTGACCTTCCTGAAGGGCTTCGATGCTGGCGTAGCCGAGACGGCTGGCCAGGATCCTGTCGTAGGCGGAAGGACAACCACCACGCTGGATATGGCCGAGAATGGTGACACGGACGTCATATTCAGGATATTCCTGCCTCACCCTTTCAGCGTAGTGCATCGCTCCCCCATCCTTCGGGCTTTCGGAGACAATGACGATAGAACTGTTCTTGCTCTTGCGGCAGCCGTGGCTGATGAATTTCTCAAGTTGGTCTATGTCAGTCTGATCCTCAGGGATGATGGCGGCCTCGGCACCGGCAGCGATGGCGGAGTTCTGAGCAAGGAAACCAGCGTCACGGCCCATCACCTCGACAAAGAATATCCTGTCGTGGGATGTCGCCGTGTCCCTGATCTTGTCAACACACTCAACTATTGTGTTGAGAGCCGTGTCGTAGCCGATTGTGGAATCTGTTCCGTAGAGGTCGTTGTCGATGGTGCCCGGAAGCCCGACAACCGGAATGTCATATTCATGAGCGAACTCCTGCGCTCCTGCCAGCGAGCCATTGCCACCAATGATGACCAACGCATCGACTCCGAACTTGACAACATTGTCATAGGCTTTTTTCCGGCCCTCGACAGTCATGAACTCCTCGCTGCGGGCCGTTTTGAGTATCGTGCCTCCCCTTTGGATCACATTGCTGACGCTTTCGGTTGTAAGTTCTTTGAAATCACCGTTGATCAGGCCTTCAAAACCACGGTAAATCCCCATGACCCTCCAACCGTTGTAGATTGCCGAGCGGGTCACAGCCCTGATGCACGCATTCATTCCGGGAGCATCGCCACCTGAGGTAAGGACTCCGATTGTTGCTATCTCTTTCATAACACACTGCGATTAATCTTTCATTCTATCCTGCAAAAATAGTAATTTTGCAGACAATTGGCACTTTCCCCGCAAGGAAAATGCCAAGCGGAACTAAAGTCAGAGAATATCGACGATATGACTATTGGGAATATGGATCTCGGAGAAAAGCCAGTGCTTTTGGCTCCGATGGAGGATGTCACTGACGCTTCCTTCAGAGGAATATGCAGGGAGCAGGGAGCGGACATGACCTACACGGAGTTCATCCCGGCGGAAGGCCTGATCCGGGACGCGAAAAAGGCCTGCGCCAAACTCAAGACCACCGATGCCGAGGCTCCTATAGGCATACAGATCTACGGAAGCGATCCGGACGCGATGGTCGAGGCCGCAAGAATGGCTGACCATGCTGACGAGATTGTCGGCGGACACGGCTGTGACGTGATAGACATCAATTTCGGATGCCCCGTGAGCAAGATCGCCGGGCGTGGAGCCGGCTCCGGAATGATGAAGGACCCGGACAAGATGGTGATGATCACGAAACGCATCGTAGAGGCTGTCCGAAAGCCTGTCACCGTGAAGACCCGCCTCGGTTGGGACGAGAGCAGCAAGATCATCGTGGAGCTGGCCGAAAGACTTCAGGACACGGGCATCAAGGCTCTCACCGTCCACGGGCGTACCCGCTGCCAGATGTACAAAGGCGAGGCGGACTGGACTCTGATCGGAGAGGTCAAGCGGAACCCGAGGATGAATATTCCTATAATAGGGAACGGCGACATCAACTCAGCGCGGAAAGCGAAAGAGGCGTTCGACCGCTACGGGGTGGACGGGGTCATGGTCGCGAGAGCATCCTTCGGCCACCCTTGGATATTCAAGGAAATCAAGCACTTCCTTGCCACGGGAGAGGAGCTTCCGCCGCTTGGGGTAAGGGAGCGGGTCGAGCTTGCGAAAAGACAGATGCGGCTCTCTCTGGATCTCAAAGGTGTGCCGACCGGGGTCTATGAGATGCGGCGGCACCTCTCCTGCTATTTCAAGGGACTGCCCGACTTCAAGGAGACCAGAATGAGGCTCGTGACGGAGAATGACCCAGATGAAGTGTTCAAGATTCTTGAATATATCGCCGAAAAATGGGGCGACACTGAAATTTCGGAGACTAATGGTGTCTATGGCTTGTGATTTTTAGTATCTTTGCAGTCTATGCTTGACAAGATTATTCTTGCACCATACTATCTGGCGCTGAAGTTTAGGCACGCTTGCTACGACCACGGCATCGTCAAGGTTGGCACCTGCGAGGTACCGACCATCTGTGTCGGCAACATAACCGCAGGAGGAACCGGTAAGACCCCTCACACCGAGATGATTCTGCGCACACTGCTCCGGAGCGATGATTGGGCGTTCCGCAATCTCGCCGTTCTGTCAAGAGGGCACAAGCGCAACAGCGGCGGCTTCCAATTGGTCGAAACTGATGGCAAAGTCAAGGACTATGGCGACGAACCACTCCAGATAAAAAGGAAATTTCCCGGCGTGACAGTGGCCGTGGACAGGCAGCGGATCAAAGGCTGCGACATTCTATGCCACCCGGAGAAGCTCAAGACCGAGAGGCGCGCCCGCAAATGCGCCGATGCCTCGATTCCGCCGGCGGATCTTATCATCCTCGACGATGCTTTCCAGTACAGGACACTCAGGGCTTACTTCAACATCGTCCTCGTGGACTATAACCGGCCAACGTACAAGGACAAGCTTCTGCCTTTCGGGAGGCTTCGCGACCTGCCGCAAAGACTGCACTACGCCGACATCATCATTGTTTCCAAATGTCCGGCATATCTTGAAGACGAACAGAAAATCCAGTGGGCACGGTCATTCGGTCTAAAAGACTACGACCTTAAGACGTGCAAAGGAACGGACAGAAAGGGCTCGGTCAAGACTCTGCTCTTCACAACAATCTGGTACAACTCACTCCAGCCTATTTTCGAGGAGGGGGACCGCCGGTACGCCTACTCGCAAAAGCTGATTCTCTTTTCGGGAATAGCAAAGGACACGCCTCTTAGGATGTACCTCAGCGATGAGCACAAGATTGTAAAAAGGTTCAACTTCATGGACCACCACAACTACAACCGTTTCGACATCAAGAAGATAATGAATGCCGTAAAGGAGTGCCCCACAGCTGTGGTGGCAACGACAGAGAAAGATTGCCAGAGGATTCTCGACTTCAAGAAAATTCCGGAAGAGCTGAAGGTGCGCCTTTTTCAGGTACCCATCGAGGTCGGGTTCCTTTCAGAACACGAAAAAGCGGTCTTCGAGAACACTCTGATGACCGCCCTTCGCAATTTCACCCCGGATTATTAGTCCTTCACGATCCCCAATTTCTCCAGCAGCGCCTTAGGCTCAGGATCATGCCCACGGAAACGGCGGTAAAGCACGGCCTCGTCCTCACTGCATCCCTTCGAGAGAATGTTGTCGCGAAAAGAAGCCGCCACCTCGGCGTTGAATATTCCTTTCTCCTTGAACAGACTGAAAGCATCGGCCTCCAGCACCTCGGACCATTTGTAGGAATAGTAGCCGGCGCTGTAACCGCCTGAGAATATGTGGCTGAAGGATGTCGAGATGCAGGCCTCGGGGATTGACGGAATCACATTTGTGCTTCGCAAGACCTCCTTCTCAAAAGTTATAGTACCAAGTTCCCGCATGGTTTTCAGATCATTGAGCCTGCCCGTTTGCCCGGATTCAGGATCATCCCTCAGCGTGTGCCACGCCATGTCAAGGATCCCGAACTGAAGCTGACGCACCTGAGCGTAGGCAGCATGGTAGTTCTTAGCCTCGATGATCTTTGCGACCAGCGTGTCCGGCATGGCCTCGCCTGTCTCGTAGTTCCTTGCGAAAGTGTCAAGGAACTCCGGCTCGAACGCCCAGTTCTCCATGATCTGCGAAGGCAGCTCCACGAAGTCGCGGGAGACATTCGTTCCTGTGAGAGATGAATATCTTCCCTCGGCGAGAATTCCATGGAGGCAGTGTCCGAACTCATGAAGCAGGGTCGTCAACTCATCGTGCGTGATCAGGGATGGCTTACCGGCTGTCGGCTTCGTGAAATTGGTCACCAGGCTGACAAGAGGACGTCTCTCAACACCGTTCACGATGCTCTGGCCACGAAACTCGGTCATCCAAGCCCCTCCCCTCTTGCTGGCACGCGGGAAGAAGTCAGCGTAAAACAAGGCCTTATGCTTTCCGTCAGCGTCCTTTACATCGTAGACCTTCACGTCCGGATGATAGACAGGGATGTCCTTCCTCTCCTCGAACGTCAGGCCATAGAGTTTCCCGGCCAGACCGAACGCGGCGTCTATGCAGCTCTCCAGACGGAAATACGGCTTCAACTGCTCATCGCTGATTGAATAGCGGGCGTCCATGAGTTTCTCCGACCAGAAGCCAAAGTCCCATGGCTGGAGCACGGCGTCCTCGAAGCCATTCGCACGGGCATATTCATAAAGTTCCTTGACCTCGGCCTTGGCGGCAGGGAGCGATGGAGTCAAGAGCTTATCGATGAACTCGTTGACTGTCTGAGGGTTCTTGGCCATTCTTTCCTCAAGGGCGTAGTCCGCGTAGGTCTCGTAGCCAAGGATATCCGCAATCTTCAGGCGCAGCTCAGCGATCTTGCGGCATAGCTCAACGTTGCTGTTGTCCCCTTCCGTGGCCCTTGTGTTGTAGGCCATCCACATCTTCTGGCGAAGGTCGCGGCGGGCGCTGTACTTCATGAACGCGCTGTAGCTTGGCGCCGAAAGGTCAAAAGCCCAGCCTTCCGTCTGCTTGGACTTGGCCGTCTCCAAGGCGGTCTCTCGGACAAAGTCCGGAAGACCCTCAAGATCAGCTTCTTCAGCAATGTTCATTGTGAAGGCATTCGTGGCCGCAAGCACATTCTTGCCGTACTGAAGCGTCAGCAGGGAAAGCTGCTCGCTGAGCTTGCTGTAGGTTTCCTTTTCCTTGGCACCGAGATTGGCTCCGCCACGGACAAAAGACTTCCAAGTCTTCCAAAGAAGCCTCGCCTGATCCGGCTCAAGTCCTTCCGCACCCTCGTGCACTGCCTTGACACGGGCGAAAAGCGGTTCGTTCAGAGAGACGTACATTGAATATTCAGTCATCATCGGGGAGACTTTCTCAGCAATGTCCTGCATCTGTTCATTGGTGTCAGCCTCAAGCAGATTGTAGAATATGCCGGCGACATCGTTCAGGCGGCCTCCGGCCTCGTCCAGCGCAGCGACCGTGTTCTCGAAAGTCGGCGCTTCCGGATTGTTCACGATTGCGTCAATCTCGGCCTTGGCCTCCTTGATGGCCTGCTCGAAAGCAGGAAGGTAATGCTCAGTCTTGATCTTGTCGAACTGAGGCGCGCCGTACGGCAGCGTGGAATCTGTAAGCAATGGGTTCATGTTGTTGTCACAAGATGAAAGCAGGCACAGGAACACTCCCGTGGCCGCAAGGATTCGTTTGTTCATAATATTTCTTGACACAATACACAACAGCGATAAAGTCAGCGGCAAAAGGGATTGCACTAAACGACCTTCCAGCCGTCGATGCGACGGCCAGCCCCTCGAACAGTTCCTTTTTACCCTGAAAGTACGCCTCCATAGTCGACACCAGCAGGCTCTTGCCGAACCGCCTGGGACGGCTCAGGAAGTAATACTGACCGGTCTGTGCAATCTTGTAGATGAGATCAGTCTTGTCAACATGGACGAACCCGCCTTGACGGATTTTTTCAAAACTCTGTATTCCAATCGGGTAAAGCATACAACCTGTCCTTTAGTTCATTCCCTGCAAAGACAAAGATAAGAACTTTTTTGGACTAAGGGACATTGGGCCTAGGATAGTTATGCACGCGTTACGATGTTCCAGCGATAATCAGGTGGTTCAAAAACGGCAGCCTAGTCCGAAAGTCAGGGTGTTGCCAAGGACATTATTGGCTGTGAGATAGGCGATGTCAAGGCTCATCCCGAAGAACTTTATCCCAATCCCGACTGTCGCGAACGATGGAAGCACGGCATCCTTTGTCCCGAAATGATAGCCGGCCCGCGCGAAAAGCATATTCCTGAATGAATATTCCGCCCCGGCGGCAGCTGTAACGTTCCCGCTGAAAAAGTAGTCAAAATCGGCTGCCAGCCGCACTCCATGGTTTTCAGAGAAGGCTTCCGACCAGTCGGCTCCAACGGTTGCCGATGTCGGGAGACTGAAAGAATCCCCTGACTCCGACTTCACCGAAGATCCAAGAGACGACACACCCGCGGTGACGTTTATGTCAGGAAGCCTGTAAGTCATGAATATGTCCGCGGCAGCCGTTGAGTAGGAGTTGTCCTCCGACAGCTTCTGCGAGGCGTAGCGCACGTTCACCCCCGCGGCCAGATTGTCAATGATCCTGACACCGACACCTCCGTTGAGAATCATGTCGTTAGGCTTGAATGTCCCTGTTGTGTTGCCCGTCTCATCTGTCAGCGCGTACTCTTCTCCCATTTGGTATGCCCCTCCGATTGAGAATCCGATCCGTTCCCCAGCCTTGAATGCCGCACCGAAGCCAAGGTTGGTGGACTTCGCCCCGTCCGGTGCCCACATCTGGCCTGACACCCCGACAGAAAGCATGTCCTGGGAGAATGGAATTATGGACGAGTTCCTGAATGATGAATATGCCGCTGTCCCGCTTGATGCCGCTCCGGCAAAACCCGTCCCGGCTGACGAAGGATCCCTGACAACCCTGAGGAATGACATGCCTTCATTGTTCTTTCCTAATGCAGGGTTGACCGCCAGGGCGAGCAGAAGTGCCGTCACAAGTATTTTATTGCGCCTCATTATCTCTTGATTATTGTCTGTTTGTACTCTTTGGAATTAAACCTGATTGTGGCCGAGTATCTTCCAGGCGCGCATTCTGACATGTCAATCTTTGCCGGCTCGAAAGCGCTGGCCTTGACTGTCTGGTCGAACACAATGCTGCCTGTCGTTGACGCTATCCTGATTCGAACGTCCTTAAGTTCGGCTCCTGTGGCGATGCTAAGGATGTCTTTGACTGGGTTAGGGTATGCGGTGTAGTCAATGGAAGCTTCCCTTGCGAGGATCCTGAATTCGACTTTCGCTGCCGCGTTTTTAGCATCCAACGCTGTGATCGTCACGGTGGTCGCCCCGTATTGGAGTATTGTCCCGACAATCCTGTCACCGTTGGGAACGATGTGGGCCACGTTAGGATCGCTAAGGGAGATGCTGTAGCCAAGTTCCTCTCCGTCAGCATCTGTGATGTAATCCGGGGCGTTCAGAGTGAAAGTTTCGCCTAAAGAAACGAAGAACATGTCCTCGATGTCCTTTATTTTTTGTGGAGGGGTGTTCTCAAGAATAGTGTACCGGATCTCTTTTATGGCGGACTCTCCGAATTTGTCTGTGGCGGTCAAGAGTGCCGTGTAGGTTCCGGCATCGGTTCCGGAAGCCTTTATTTGTATCTTCCATTTGCCGTCGAGTGTCTTGCTGAACCGGTCCGCATCAGAGCCGGGCTTGTAGTCGTAGGTGAAATCATGACCGTCAGGATCGTAGATTGAGACTGAGATCTCCTTGGTCTCGAATGATTTGAGTGTGAGCGGTTCGATTTCATCGATCTCAATGACCGGAGGATTGTTCCTTCCGGTGACGAAACGAACCACGTCGCTTGCCTCACCATAGGTCTTCGCGTAGGAGAAGCCTGCCATCTTGACGTGGTACTCGGAGCTGAAGTCAAGGTCGCTGAGAGTCGCGCTCATTGTCTCATTATACTTTACATTTGAGAGTACAACTTCACGGGAAACGTCAGTTGACGGCTCACAGGCCGGATCCGCCGCCTCGACGGCATCCTTGTCTTTTCCGTAGATTATTGAATAACCATAGGCAGGATGCCCCTCAGCATCTCCGGTGTTGGTCCAGGAAAGAGTGGCTTCATTGGTGACCACAGACGCTTTGATGTCATTTACCTTCACAGGAATGTAGTCAGCGCCAAAGGTCATTGCCGCCATCGCGTCAATGAGGCCGCCTATGTTTTTCGGAACCGCGGACGTGTTTTTCGTGGAGAGGATCCGGTCCTTGAGCTCGTCGCATGTGAACCCTTGTCCGCCAAGGTAGGATACCAGAAGAGCCGCCACGCCTGAGACATGCGGACAGGCCATCGATGTCCCTTGAAGGTAGCCGTATTTGTTGCCGGGTTTTGTGCTGTAGATTGAAGAGCCTGGAGCCGCGATGTCCACGAAGTCTCCGTAATTGGAGTAGTAAGCTTTCTTGCCGTAGCTGTCGATGGCCGCGACCGCTATCACTGGCTCATAGTTGGCGGGAACCCCGTTCTGGATGTTCTCGTTTCCCGCAGCGAAAACGACCAAGCCTCCCTTCATCGGGGAATCCGGCAGTTGGTTCCCGTCATTGTCGCATCCGGCGTATTTGATGAAATAATCGATAGCGACCTTGTCCGCCAGAGAAACCTCTCCGGCCAGGGCCGCGGCGAGTTCGCTTGCGTTCAGATTCCCGTCATTGTCTCTGTCATAGTTGTAGGCCCAGCTGTTCTGACAGATCACGGCTCCGTTGTCCGCGGCCCATTTGATGGCAAGCGCGCTGCTGCCGTTCCTGGTCTTCCCGTTCACCTCACGGAAGATTTCGCAGGACATTATCGTCGCGCCTTTCTTTCCTTTCGCGGCGTCCCCTCCGGCGACTCCGCAGACACCGACACCGTTGCCGTTCACGGCGGCTATGGTTCCGGCAACGTGAGTGCCATGTCCGCCTCCTACCACCGTCGAATTGAACGTTACCGCGCTATAGTGTCTTGTGCCGCAATTCGCCGCCAGATCCTCGTGTTCAAGGTCCACACCTTCGTCAACCACGGCCACAATCACCTTGGGATCACCTGTTGTGTAACCGCTCCAGACAGGCGCGACATTGATGTCATGGCCTTTGCTTTCAGTGTTGTAGAAGCCCCATTGCTTATTGAAGCCAGGGTCATTGAAGTCGTTCAGTATGACGGCACGTCGGCTTTCTACATGCTCGATGCCAGGGGTTGATTCAAGTTCGGTGGTAGCCCTTGTCTGAGGGACAGACTCCTTAAAATTCACCACGTACCATTTGTGCAGCCCCTCCTTCCTTGTCCTTGGCTCGAATTCACCTGCGTCAGGGAATAGCCTCTTGATCGAGCTGATTCCTATTTCGTCCAATGCCTGGTTCAGGCCCATTGATCTTGTGACTATCTTCCCGTTGTCCAGATCATCCTCGATCAGGTCTATCATCTCATCATCGAATTTCACGATAGCCTCTCCTTGGACGAAGGAGTAATCCACTTCTTGAGCTGTGCCTGCTGTCTCTTTGTCAGAATCCTTGGTTTCTTCTTTGGAACATGAAATTATTGTGAGCGCCAGTAATGGCATATAAATTCTTCTCATTATTTAATTAGTAGTTATTGGTTGCCATAATTTCCGTGGCTGGGGAGATTGACTAAACAACCTTCCATCCATCGATGCGGCGGGCGGAGGTGGAGAAGTTGACACCGATTTTGAATATCCTCCTGTGGTCGTCGGTGAACGGGCGGGCGTAGCCTCTCTCCTCGATCTGGGCGAGGGCCTCGTCCGGGGTGGAGTCGGTCTTGATCTCGA
>ERZ808242.264-NODE-264-length-39314-cov-19.712754_pt1 | contig 39314 bp, 36 predicted proteins | sample MGYA00521244_ERZ808242 | MGnify/ENA primary metagenome ERZ808242 (study PRJEB31516, sample SAMN03275573) | gut metagenome | biome: mammalia-associated habitat; material: feces | host: Papio cynocephalus | place: Kenya | collected 2012-07-27 ... | reverse complement strand
TTTGGAGGTAGATTCGAGCTCGCTTTTGAATCTCTCTCTTGGATGAGTGATAAAGGTCATACTGTAGGGCTCTTTTGGACCGATACAAAAGGGACAGAGCGATTTAGTTCTTTTGTTGGTGCTCCAGAACTTGAGGGTGATAGAAGCATTACAAATACATTTCTGGATTTTGGCCTTGATGTTGATTTGATGAGAGATGATTATGTTGTGAAGAATGGAGTGCGATTGTCATCTTTGTTGAGGCTATGTCTTGATTGGATCCCATTGAATGATGGCAGCGCGAAATACATCGCAAGTATAAATAGCCTATCATTGGCATATACTCCTGTAGCTATTGTACAAAATAACGAGAAGGACCTTCATTGGTTTTCTCTTACGATGGGAAATGATCTAACATATAGGTTCATATCTGGCAATAAGGTTCCTTACTATATTCAAGGTGGTGATATCTTTAGCTATAGGGGAGCAAATACAGAACACGTTATAACAAACAGGACTTATATGACTTTATTTGGGCCACAGATTGTTGTAAAGGATCTTTATCCTAGCGTGGACTTGTTTCACGATTTTGTTCTTAGCTTCGGTTCTGTTCTCAACATGGAAAATCCAGATAAAATAGCTGAGTATGCTGGCGTCTTAGGCCTCAGAGCTGAATTTAATTTGTACAATATATCTAAGTTCTTCTATGAAGTTGGGATGATCTATACAAATCAATTCGACCATGAAAGAAAAAATATCGAAGCTAGATTCGGCTTCACATTGGAGATTTAGTATGAGCAAAAGATTTGTTGTTTTAGCTCTATTTGCTTTTGTTTTTATATCTTCTGTTTTTGCATCAGCATTTTCCTTATATATGACAGGAAGCTATCTTTGGTCATATGACACAAATGTCTTTTCAAATCCAATGGTGAAGAATACCACTACTAATTCCGCATGGCACCAGATTAGAAAAATCGACCCATATATCAAGAGATTCAACAATGGTTTCAAGCTCACATCTGATATGTTCTTCTCAAAGGAGGGAAGAACAGGTCTTTCTATTAGCTTTGATACAGGCTTTCCATATAAAGCAACGGAGTATGAGCCGGATACAGAAGATTTAAACAATTCAAATTGGGAATACAAATCAAAAGATGCTCTTGATAAACAAAAAACATCAATATTCTTTGGTCTTGGTCCTGCTTTTCGTGTAATTCTTGGCAGAGTTGATATTGCTCTTGCTTTAAGGTTTAGTCTTGGTTCATATGATTATTTTGACAATAATGTAATATTTGGAATACAAGCAGATCCTTATGTGAATGTATTCATCTCAGAAGATATCTATATGACGGCAGGTCTCCATTATGATGCTCATTTGATGTATTTCTACTTGTCTGGAGATGAGATTTACTTGCCAAATTATATAAAGCTAACAGCAGGTGCTTTTGTAGGTGTTGGCTATAAATTCGGTTCAGAGAGGGAAACAAACGTATGAAGAAGATAATATTGCTATTTGTTATTATTTTGCTATTGAATTCATTGTTCGCATCTCCTGAAGTTTGGATCTCAATGGGGCTTTCCTCTGGCAGGGACTATGCATCAGATACTTTGAGAGAAGAGCTTTCGAATACTAATATATACAACAAAGGCAATGAAAATTCGGAATTTTACATCAACTATCTTGGGCCAATAGTGGGCTTTACATTGTTCCCATCCGATGCTTTCAGAGTTGGCGTTGACTTTGGAGCATCTACTAACTTTACAATTGGTGTATGCGACTCTGGCTCTGTTGGTTCTACATTTAGACGCTTTGACTTTAGAGAGGATTTCAAGCTTGGATTAGCATACTATCAAATGTTTGGAGCAACTGTTGGTATTTACTCAAGTCTTGGCTTTGATATGAGTTTCTATAGGTTAGGCCTGGATCCAAAGAAAAACCAGACGACTCTTCCCGCTTTTCTTACATTCAGCCAATATAGTTTGTATGCTGATTTTGGCCTTTTGCAAAAGTTCAATAATTGGTTCTTCAAGTTTGGATTCTCATATAATAAGAATCTCTTTAATAAAGAAAACTCAGGTTGGTCTTTGGGTGTAAGCGCATCAGGCGGTTACATCTTCTGATGAGTAGTAATAGTGATTATAGTTATTGCGAGTTCATGACTTTTCACCAGCTGTCTCATCTCTTTGAGTATAAAGCAGGATTAGCTATCTTGTTTTTAGCGCATCAAGGATTTCTTTTTTCAGCTCAGGGGGAATATCAAGGCTGTTTATCTTCCCGATAGTTCTTCTTGCCTCTTTTTCAATTCCTTTTTCGATTCCTTTTTCGATTCCTTCTCGTTTCGAGTAATCGATAAAGTCTTTTATCCTTTCTTCTTGGCTCATGCCTCTCATAATCTCTTCTACCTCTTCTTCGTGCTCTCTTATGAAGTCTGCTAGGATATTCTTCTCCAAGCATTCTTCTATTGTTGCTCTTATTGCATCCTCTGTTCTGCCTAGCTTAATCTCTTCAATGAAGAAAACTCAGGTTGGTCTTTGGGTGTAAGTGCATCAGGCGGTTACATCTTCTGATGAGTAGTAATAGTGATTATAGTTATTGCGAGTTCATGACTTTTCACCAGCTGTCTCATCTCTTTGAGTATAAAGCAGGATTAGCTATCTTGTTTTTAGCGCATCAAGGATTTCTTTTTTCAAATCTGCGGGAATATCAAGGCTGTTTATCTTCCCGATCGTTCTTCTTGCCTCTTTTTCAATTCCCTTTTCGATTCCCTTTTCAATTCCCTTTTCAATTCCTTCTCGTTTCGAGTAATCAATAAAGTCTTTTATTCTTTCTTCTTGACTCATGCCTCTCATAATCTCTTCTACCTCTTCTTCGTGCTCTCTTATGAAGTCTGCTAGGATATTCTTCTCCAAGCATTCTTCTATTGTTGCTCTTATTGCATCCTCTGTTCTGCCTAACTTACTTACATTTGTATCATAAGAAAGGGAAAAAAGACAGATTTCATTGAGTATTCCTCTTGTATTGTCTTTTGCCAGCACTTTTGCTCTCGCTGCTATGTCGCTCTCTGCTTGGAACCTTGTGTAAAGGTATGTGGGAAGTTTCCTCTTGCGTCCTGTGTACAGTACGTAGAACCGTGTGCATGGCAACATTATTGTTGAATCTTGGTATTGTTTTTTCTTGTAACCTTTTTCTAAGCGGCTTAACGACGATGCAAAATAGGACAGTAGCCTGAATGATATATTGGGCGCCCATGTCGACTGGCACTCTATAAAGATGATCAGTTTGTCTTTGACCTTGAAGCTAAGGTCGTTGTAGATCCCGTTTATGAATACATTCTCAAGCTTGATTATCTCAATCTCGTCCTCCCTTACCGATGTGTCATCTGGATATAATGATAGATACACCTGCCTTAGCCATTTCTTCTCTCTGACTAAAGCTGAGAACAGGCTGTCCTTGATTTCATGCTTTAGATCGATTTGATTGTAGTTCATTCAATATCCTCCTATTATCTAATGGCATTACAATAAAAAAATGCCAGTCAGAAGCTTCACGCTTTGCTTTTTGATTTATAGTTATTTCTTTATCTATAAATAATTATCAATAGTTGAAAATGCAAAAATTCTCTCTTTCTATCTTCACAGCTTTACCATAAAAGCTTATTTTATTTGTGGAGGTTGGAGATGATTCATGTTATTGAGGAGGCTAATCGTTGCCTTCAATGCAAGAAGCCGATGTGTATGACAGGCTGTCCTATTAGTACACCTATACCAACAATGATAAAGATGTTCAAGGAAGGTGATGTGAAGGATGCTGGGGCTATGCTCTTTGAGAATAATCCGCTTTCTATTGTTTGCTCACTTGTGTGCGATCACCAAAAGCAATGTGAGGGCCATTGCGTGTTGAGCAGAAAAGGAGAAGGTGTTCATATCTCATCAATCGAAAACTACATATCCAATGCTTGCCTTGATAATGTTGCGATAGAGTGCCAGAAGCCAAATGGAAAGATGGTGGCTGTAATAGGGGCTGGACCTGCAGGAATTACAATTGCAATTGAGATGCGCAAGAAAGGTTATGATGTAACTATATTTGACAGTCGCGATAAAATTGGTGGAGTCTTGCAATATGGAATACCTGATTTCAGGCTTCCAAAGACTATCTTGGAACGCTACAAGAAGAAGTTGATATCGCTTGGAATAAAGATAAGGCCCAATACAACAATTGGTGGTGCTTTGGTAATCGACGATCTTTTTCGAGATGGCTATAAAGCAATCTTCATAGGCACTGGTGTCTGGAGGCCGAAAAAACTTGGGATTATTGGAGAGAGCCTTGGAAATGTTCACTTTGCTATAGACTTTCTTGCAAATCCGTCTTCATATGATTTGGGACATGACGTTGCAATAATTGGCGCAGGAAATACAGCTATGGATGTTGCAAGGACTATCCTCAGATCTGGAGACCATAAAGTCACAATCTATGCTAGAAGACGCATAGATGCATCAGAGGAGGAGAGAGAGTACGCTTTGCTTGATGGTGTTAAGATAGAAGTTGGAATGGGAATACAAAGAATCACTCCAGATGGTCCTGTCTTTAGAAAGAACCAGCTTGATTCGAATGGCAATATAATCGGAAATGACGGTGTCGATATCCCAGTGCATGCAGACTCGACTATAATCGCAATTTCTCAAGGACCCAAGTCAAAGCTTGTCGATACTACAGAGGGCTTAAAGCCGTCGGCCAATGGTCTTTTGCTCACAAATGATAAAGGCGAGACTACCCACCCAGGGATCTTTGCAGCAGGAGATGTTGTCTTGGGTGCAAAGACTGTTGTAGAGGCTGTAAGCTATGCAAAGAAAGTTGCTAAAAGCATGGATGAATATATAGCTGGACTTGATAGTAAATGATATTAACTTAAATAATATCTCTTTGCTATGAAAGAATATCTTTGATAATCATTTGCTTGTTTGTTAGCAAACTAGTTAATATTCCTTACTTTTATATTCTCAAGCTTCCAAATTTTTGATGCTTGAGACTTTGGAATATGTTATAAATTTCATAGAGAGTGATTATATGGAAAACTTGCAAAAAATCGCGATGCTTATTGATGCTGATAATACTCAACTTGCGAAACTTGAGGCTGTACAGCAAGAAATTTCAACGCGTGGAAGAATTGTCGTGAAAAGAGCATATGGCAACTGGCGCAAGGATGCTCTTAAGAATTGGGAGAATGAGCTTAAGAGACTTGCAATCAAAGCAGAGCAACAATTTGATTATGTCTCTGGAAAGAATGCAACAGACATGGCTTTGGTGATTGATGCTGTTAACATGCGCTATAAAGATATCTATGATGCTTTTGTGATTGTTGCAAGCGATAGCGATTATACTCCACTTGCAATAAATCTCCATGAATCTGGCGTATATGTAATCGGTGTTGGTGAAAAAAAGACACCTGAGGCTTTCAGAAACAGCTGTGATGAGTTTATATTCCTGGAAAATCTAGGTTCTTCTAATTCTTCGAAGAGCAAGAAAGATATAAAGCAATCAAGCAAGAAAGAAGAAGCAGAAAGTATTGAAAACGACGATGACGATATATCAGAGATACATTATCTTTTGAGAATTGCATATGATAAGTACCAAGACGATAATGGATACGCAAATATGAGTGCGGCAGGGCAATACATAAAACGAGCTAAGCCGGACTTTGATCCAAAAACGTATGGATACTCAAAGCTGTCTCAATTGATTGAATCATATCCATATCGTTATGAAGTCAAGAAATTCAAAGGGCCTGGATCTGTTTTGATCTATGGCTATAAATGCCTTTAAGAAAAGCATCCCCGAATTGGGGATACTTAAGTGTGGGGTTGTTTTATGATAATCCTATTATTCGTTCTCGTTATCAAAGCGTCTATTGGCCAGTTTTGATATCAATGCGCTTATAGGACAAATCAAAACGACGGAAAGGGAGAGAAGAGAAAGAGCTATCTGTCCCATATCGAAAGACAAGACAAGTGCTAGTACTGACAATATAGTTCCAATAAAAAGATTATGAATCCTATTCATGCTCTATTATCTCCTCGTATTGTATTAACAAATAAGAGACCGAAAGGTTACAATTTCCCTTAAATTCCAAAATCAAAACCATAAGACTGGATGTGTACGGAGTCGGGAATTCATTTATTTTGTCTCTTCCAGTCTTATGGAATAAAAGCAGGTAGCTTCCATTTTATAAAAAGCTTTGGATTCGCATTTTTCTCACCATATTATAAATAAATTAGATTATTATTCTAAAAATGGAATAATAATCTTGTAATTAATTTTGAATATGCGAAGATTTTGAATATTTGTTTTTTCTTTGTATTATTTTGATAAGACTTGGTGTTATGGAGTTTTTTGATGTCGCAAATAACAAAGAAGGCATTGGCGCAAGCCCTTGCGTCTTTAATGGATGAAAAACCTCTTTCAAAAATTACTATCTCTGATATAACCAACAAGGCTGGAGTCAATAGGCATACATTCTACTACCATTTCAAGGATATAAATGACATGATTGCTTGGATTTTCTCAACAACAGCTAATGAGATTCTCGAGAGCAAAGTTAGTTATGCAATGTGGACAGACGGCTTTAGAGATATTCTTTCATATATTGTCGATCACAAGAAATACATGTTTGCTGTCTACCATTCCAATACAAAGGACTATCTTCTAAGGTTCTTCAATGAGTGGACATATTCTTTGATCAGAGAAGTCTTGGAGGAGCAAAGCGCAGGCATGAAAGTGTCTGTATCAGACAAGGACTATATTGCAAGTTTCTATACATTCGGTTTTGTTGGGATCCTTACAAGATGGATTGATAATGGAATGATTGAAAAGCCTGACGAGATGGTAGGCCAATTGGAAATCCTTGTGCGTGGTGATTTCAAGGACGCGCTTTCCAAATTCGAGAACAAAGTACTCAATTATAGACAAACACTGTAGTTTGTCCAGATTTTGCACAAATTGGGTATATGTATTGGATTTGGTCAAATTGTCTTTTGTGTCTACTTGCTAGTGTTTTCGTTTTTTTTAACTTTAAGGTATAGAGAGGTAAAAAATGTATTACAGTGCAGGAAACTATGAAGCATTTGCACATCCTGAGAAGCCTGCGGGTGTAGATGCAAAATCAGCTTATATCATTGGAACAGGCTTGGCAGGTCTTTCAGCAGCAGCTTTCCTTGTAAGGGATGGCCAAATGGCAGGGAAAAGGATACATATTCTTGAAAAAGATCCGATTCCAGGCGGGGCATGTGATGGCTACAAATACGATAGAGGCTATGTGATTCGCGGCGGCAGAGAGATGGAGAACCATTTCGAGTGTCTTTGGGATTTGTTCTCTTCGATTCCATCAATTGAGACAGAAGGGATCTCGGTATTAGATGAATATAGAAGACTTAACATAAAGGATCCTAACTACTCTTTGATGAGAGCTACAGCCAACAGAGGCCATGATGCTCACATGGACGGCAAGTTTGGACTCTCAGACAAAGCTGCATTGAGTTTGTCTAAGCTCTTCTTGACTCCTGATAAGGATTTGTACGACAAGAAGATCACCGATGTGCTTGATCCAGAGTTCTTTGAATCGAATTTCTGGCTATATTGGAGGACGATGTTTGCTTTCGAGGATTGGCATTCTGCTTTGGAGATGAAGCTTTACATCCAGCGTTTTGTTCATCACATTGGAGGACTTCCTGATTTCTCGGCTTTGAAATTCACAAAATACAATCAGTATGAGTCTTTGATTCTTCCTCTTGTTAAGTATCTTGAATCGCATGGAGTCGATTTCATATACAACACAAAGGTAGTTGATGTCGAATTTGACATAAAGCCAGATAAGAAAGTGGCAAAGAAAATTGTCATTGAGCAAAATGGCAAGCAAGATGAGATTTGTCTTACAGAGAATGATCTTTTGTTCATTACTAATGGTTCTTGCGTAGAGAACTCGACAATGGGAGATCAACATACCAAAGCAGAATTCAAGTCGACGCCCAAAAAGGGAGGAAGCTGGGAGATGTGGCAAAAAATCGCATCCCAGTCGCCAGATTTTGGACACCCTGAGAAGTTTTGCTCTGATACAGAGAAGACAAATTGGATGTCAGCAACAGTGACAACGCTTGATGACAAGATCCCAGCATATCTTGAGAAGATTTGCAAACGTGATCCTTTCTCTGGCAAGGTAGTTACTGGCGGAATAATATCATGCAAGGATAGCTCGTGGCTTTTGAGCTATACGTTCAACAGGCAACCGCATTTTAAGTCACAGCCTAAGAATCAACTTGTTGGATGGATATATGGTTTGTTTACAGATAAGCCAGGTGACTTTATAAAGAAGCCTATGAGAGAGTGCACTGGATCTGAGATATGTGCCGAGTGGCTTTATCATATGGGAGTGCCAGAGAGCGATATAATGGATCTTGCTGAAAACAGCGCAAATACTGTCCCTGTTATGATGCCATATATTACAGCATTCTTCATGCCAAGGCGTGAAGGCGACAGACCTAATGTCGTGCCAAAGAATGCATCCAACTTCGCATTCATTGGACAATTTGCTGAGACGAAGAGAGATACCATCTTCACTACAGAGTACTCGGTAAGAACAGCAATGGAAGCTGTATATACTCTGTTGAATGTAGATAGGGGAGTGCCCGAGGTATGGGGAAGTTGCTTCGATGTAAGAGATCTCTTAGATGCAACAAGCAAAGCTCTTGATGGCAGGAAAATCTATGATGTTAAGTTGCCTTGGTTCGATAAGATTGTGCTTAAAAAGGCTATAGAAAAGACTAAGGGCACTGTAATTTATGATTTGATTGAAAAATACAATCTCATTTAAAAAAGAAAGAAAGTGCGGGCATTGGCTCGCACTTTCCTATTGCGTTATAGGATGTGATTTAGAAAATCCTTGGTTCTTTGGTTCTTTGGATTCGAGAACATCTCATCAGGTTTCCCTGTTTCAATTATTTCACCTGCATCCATGAAGATTACTTTATTTGCAGCTGCTTTTGCAAAGCCCATCTCGTGTGTCACTAGTAGCATCGTCATTCCATCACGCGCAAGCTCGAGCATTACATCCAATACTTCCTTGATCATTTCTGGATCCAATGCCGATGTCGGCTCATCAAAGAGCATTGCTTTTGGCTTCATTGCAAGAGACCTTGCTATTGCAACCCTTTGCTGCTGGCCTCCAGAGAGTTGCGAAGGACGTTGATGGGCTTTGTCAGCAAGCCCGACACGCTTTAGAAGAGACATTGCAAGCTCCTCTGCATCAGCTTTTTTCATATGCTTAACTTTTATCGGAGCAAGCGTTATGTTGTCTAAGACGGTAAGATGAGGAAACAGATTGAATGATTGGAATACCATTCCTACTTCCTCCCTGATCTTCCTTATATCGGTCTTGGGGTCCATTACATCTACTCCATCGATGTAAATATGGCCACTTTGCGCCTTCTCTAGTTGGTTCACTGTCCTCAATAGAGTCGATTTTCCAGATCCCGATGGTCCGATTATAACAACAGTCTCTCCATCGTTTACTGTAAGGGATGCATTCTTTACAGCATGCAAGATTGTTCCGTCAGCGTTTGTATAGTCTTTATACAGATTTTCTATTTCGATTTTAGCCATTTTTGTGTAACCTCTCTTCCATCAATCCTACAAGCCTCGACAAAATGAGCGTGAAGATCAAATAAATTAGAGCAACAATCAACATTGTTTCCAAAGACATGAATGTTCTTGATATATATTCTCTTCCTCGCTTTAGAATGTCAGAAAGGGCAAGTACTGAGACAAGAGATGAGTCTTTTAACATTGATATGAACTCGTTTCCGATTGCTGGAAGAACTATCTTTACTGTTTGCGGAAATGTCACATACCAGAAGACTTGTGTTCTTGATAGCCCCAAAGCCTTAGCCGCCTCTATCTGCCCTTTTGGAACGGCTTGGATACCAGCCCTGATGATTTCGCCCATATATGCTCCAAAGCAGATAGAAAGCGCAACAATAGCTGCAAATGTGCCTTCTAGATGTATGATTGAACCGAGAGCAAAGTATAGGAACATCAATTGGACAAGAAGAGGGATTCCTCTGATAAGCTCTACATATACTCCGCAAATTCCGTTTATGAGCTTGTTTTTGGAAACTGAACCCAAGCCAGTGAGAGTTCCTATGATTACAGCTCCAATGATTGCAAAGATCGTGCACTCGAATGTCGTTGGCGCACCTTTTATAGTGAATTTGAAAATCTCCCAATATGGATGTGTAACAATGCCTTTGCTATTTGTCTTTGTTACGAAGATACAAAGGCATGCTAGAAGTATTAGTGCTCCAAAGAATGTGATTCTCCAAGATGATATCAGATGCTTGTTCTTCTTGCTTGGAATCAAAACACCATCTGTCATCTGTATCGTTGGTTTATCGACTTTATCCATAGTCGGATCAACGGAGATTGTTTTTTTCTTCGTTATCTCTTTTTTTACCTCTTGTTCAATTTTTGTTTTGTTGTCGTCCATGGTTTTCCTTCTGTCTGGAATGAGAAAAAGGTCAGGGAATCCTGGCCTTTTTTCATCTCTGTTTTCTTTTAGAGAATATTGTACTTGGCTTTTAGTTCGTCAACAGTGCCATTTGCAAGAAGCTTCTGATATCCATCCTCTAGGATATTCAAGAAAGGGTTTCCCTTCATTGTGCACATTGCAATTGGTTCGATATCTGTGTTTGTCATGTAGCCTGATACTGTCAGTTTTCCTTTGAAGTTATCGTTGGTAAGGACATAGTCGTTAGCAACAAGACTATCGCAAACAACAGCGTCGATATTTCCATTTACCAAGTCGAGCACAGCCTCAGGCACAGCATCGAAGTTCTTTATGTTCTTGATTCCAGCATCTTGGCAAGCAAAGTGTCCTGTTGTTCCATTCTGGACGCCAACTGTCTTGTCAACAAGCTCTGACTCGTTCTTGTATTGAGGTCCGTCTGCACGGACAAGAATTGCTTGTTGCAATGTCACAAATGGAGTTGTGAAGTCCATAGTCTCTTTCCTTTCATCTGTTACAGTGACGCCTGATGCAACAGCATCGTACATTCCTGTCTGGAGACCGGCAAAGATACCATCCCATGCAACATTCTTGATTTCTATATTAACACCTTCGATCTTTCCTATTTCCCTAACAAGGTCCATCTCGAATCCGACAATGTTGCCATTCTCATCAACGTATTCAAACGGTGGCCATTCAGCATTTGCGGCGACAACATATGTCTTTTTCTCACTTGCAGATTGAGTGCTTTCCTTTGATCCATTTGCAAAAACCGGAATGGCTATTAGAACTGCGATTATAAAGAGTGCGATTAGTTTTTTCATCTTTCAATCTCCTTGTCTGTTAAAGTTGTCTCTATAATGCAAATGTTGATGACATTGGTCAATAGATTTTTTGTATAAAAATGCAAAAAAATACAAAAATTATGAAATAATATTGAATGAATAAAAACCTCAATTTTGATTGTAATCTATCTAATTGTTTATGATATAAGAAATAACAGCTATTTGATTTTTTAAACTAACATTATTTGCAAAATGCATATTAGAATAAAAAAGAAGACTGAATGGCTCAGTCCTCAATTTCTTCTATAATCTCTTCCTCGTGTATTCGCTTTTTAAGGTTCTGTATTCTTGTTTTGTATATCCATACAAAGAATCCAATTGATATAAGTATGCTTACTATTTCAGCAATAATGAATGAATACCAAACAGCATCAAGTCCGAATAGACGTCCCAGAATCCATGCGGCAGGAATCAAAACAAGAAGCTGTCGGCTGATGGAGATTACCATGGATGCAATCCCAACACCAGTTGCTTGATATATTGACATTAGGGCTATAGAGAATCCTGCGATAATAAAATGGATGGATATTGTCCGTAAGGCAGGAATTCCTATTGCCATCATGTAATCTGATGCCGAGAATAGCGAAAGCAATAGCTCTGGGCAAAGTTGGAATAGCAAGAATCCTACGACCATTATCGAAACAGCAATCATTGTTCCAACTTTCAATGTTTTGATCATTCTATCTTTGTTTCCAGCTCCATAGTTGTACGCAAGAATTGCAATCATACCAGCATTCAAGCCGAAAATAGGCATAAAAATAAAGCTTTGGAGCTTGAAGTACACGCCAAATACAGATACAGCTGTTGCTGAGAAAGCAATAAGAATCGAGTTCATGAATGACACCATTATCGTACCAATTGCATTTGTGATAACAGTAGGTGCACCTACAGCGTAGATGTTCTTTATTATCGCCTTCCTTGGTCTTATCTCTCTCAGCCTTACTCTGATGAAATGGTTTTTTCTAACATAGTAGAGTGCTACGAACATTCCAACAAATTGCCCGATTACTGTTGCAATAGCTGCACCAGCTACGCCCATGTCGAAGACGAAGATGAATATCGGGTCAAGTATTATATTTGTGATTGCACCTGTAAGCTGTATTAGCATTGGATGGAAAGAGTCGCCGGTTGCTTGCATGATTCTCTCGCATGTTATATCGACAAAGCACCCGAATGAGAAGATAAGCACAATGCGTGCATATTCTGTCGAGAGTTTCAAAAGCTCTGGGTCATCTGTGTACAAAGAGAGGAAAGGTTTTGCTCCGAATATGCCGATTAGTGCAAAGAAGAGCCAAGTTGCCACAGCTAGGAAAATGCCATTTCCGGCACACTCCTCAGCTGTTTCCTTGTCTCCTTCCCCAAGTTTTCTTCCTAAAAAGGAGTTTACGCCAACAGCTGTGCCTATTGCGAATGCAATTAGTAGATTTTGAAGGGGGAATGCAAGCGATACAGCTGTCAAGGCTGTTTCGGATACCATCGCAATAAATATTGAATCGACAACATTGTAAAGTGCTTGCACAAGCATTGAGATCATTAACGGAAGAGAAATTTTGATAATAAGTTTTGGGATGGATTCATATCCCAGGATGTTTTTAGTAGATTTGTTTTCCATGTTTTATCCTATATAACAAATCAAGCGAAAATTTCAATGACTATTGAGTTTTTTTGGTGTAATTGGGTAAGATTTAGCCGATGGAGAGTTTACAATGATTGTCAGCAAGTTTGGTGGTAGCTCTGTTGCGGATTCAGTGCAGATAAAGAAGGTTAAGGCAATCCTTGAAAGCAGCGAAAGAAGGACGATTGTAGTTGTTTCAGCACCTGGGAAAAGAAACAAAGATGATGAAAAAATTACTGATTTACTCTATCAGTGCAATAAAGATGTGCAAAAGGGGCTAAGTTGCAAGGAAACTTTTAAGAAAATACAATCTCGTTATATTGAGATAGCTGTCGATCTTGGGATTGATACAAAGGACTTGATCGATCAGCTTGATAGCGTCAGACGCTTGATTGATGCAGGGTATGGTGCCGATTATGCAGCCTCAAGGGGAGAGTATCTCTCGGCTTATCTTATAAGCAAGTACCTTGGGTGGGAGTTTTTGGACAGTGCAGAGTTGATTGTAATCAATTCGGACAATACAGCAAATCCTGTATCATATGAGAACCTTCGCTCCAGAATCGAGGATGGGAAGAAATATGTTATTCCTGGGTTTTATGGACGGGATGAGAGGTCAAATGTCAAGACATTCTCTCGCGGTGGTTCTGATATAACTGGTTCAATTGTTGCAAGAGCTGTAGCTGCTGAGCTTTACGAGAACTGGACTGATGTCTCTGGTGTTTATTCCGCAAATCCTACAATAGTTAACAATGCAAAGCCTATTGCATATCTTTCGTACCAAGAGGTTAGGGAGCTTGCTGAGGTTGGTGCATCTGTATTCCATGAGGAGGCTATTGCGCCTGTCGTTGAAGTAGGCATTCCAATTAATGTCAAGAACACAAATAGACCAGATGATCCAGGGACGATAATCAGCTCTGAGAGCAATGGCAGTGGTGTAAGCGGGATTTCTGCAAAAGGCGGGCTTTCGATGATAAGGCTTAGAAGGCTAATGCTATTCAAGAAAAGCGGGATGAGGCATGCTCTTCTTACTATGCTCCATATTTTTGGCATTCGACCATGCTATAGCCTGTTTGGCATAGATTCGATTGTTTGGTATTTTGAGTCGAAAATGGCATCGGATTCTGTTTGCGACTCTATGTGCGAAAGAGTTAAGGATGAATATAATCTCGACTCTGTGACTGTTACTCGAGGCTATGCAATTATGGCTCTTGTCGGTCCTGATATGAACAAATCCACAGAATACATAGATGCTCTTATTGCACTTAAGGAAGCTGGCATAGAGGTTGCTACAATCAACTATGGAGCGTCTGAGACATCAACGTTGATTGCAATAAGGGAAGAGGACAAAGATGAGGCTGTGAGAGTTGTATATAAGAGGCTTTTTGGCTAATAGCTGTTTTCTCTTTAGGATTCTATCTTTGGAAAAAGCGATGTCTCTCTTTTTTTGATGATTACTCGAATTGGTTTCATTATCTTATAAAAAAGGTGCAACCTTATCGATTGCACCTAAAATTCGTTCGTTTGTATTAGCGGATTCTAAGCTCTGTGTCGATATCAAAGAATCTTGCTTTTTCCATATTGCAGATAAGAGCAACTTTCTCGTTGACTGTAGGAACAACAGTTGGATCGATTTTACCAACGATATTTGCACCATCTGTTGCAACATATACTTGAGTCTCTGAGCCAAGAGGTTCAACAACAGAAACGTTTCCGTTGATTGTCTTGCCATCCTGTGGCTGGTGTGAGTACTCTACATCCTCAGGTCTGATTCCGAATGTGACTTTCTTGCCAACGTATGGCTCGAGGAATGCAGCCTGTGCAGGCGTTGTCTCAAGTCTGAAGTTGTTTGTCTTGACATATGTCTTGCCATCTTCTTTTGCAACGTCCATAGCAATGAAGTTCATTGGAGGTGATCCGATGAATCCTGCGACAAACTTGTTGTCTGGCTCGTTGTAAAGCTCCATCGGCCCACCGATTTGCTGGATAACGCCAAGCTTCATAACAACAATCTTGTCAGCCATTGTGAGAGCCTCTACCTGGTCATGTGTAACATAGATCATTGTTGCTTGTAATCTGTGATGAAGACCTGAAATCTCAGCTCTCATCTGGACTCTAAGCTTAGCATCCAAGTTCGAAAGAGGTTCATCAAAGAGGAAGACCTTTGGGTTTCTGACGATAGCACGACCAACAGCAACACGCTGTCTCTGTCCACCAGAAAGAGCCTTTGGCTTTCTTTCTAGAAGAGCTTCGATATCGAGGAGCTTTGCTGCTTCTCTAACTCTCTGGTCAATGTCTTCTTTAGGGAACTTTCTGATTTTGAGACCGAATGCCATATTATCATATACGGTCATGTGAGGATAAAGAGCATAGTTCTGGAAAACCATAGCGATATCTCTATCCTTTGGTGGAACGTCATTCATCAGCTTTCCGTCGATGTATAGCTCTCCTGAGGAAATATCCTCAAGACCAGCAACCATTCTTAGTGTAGTGGATTTTCCACAACCGGAAGGGCCAACAAGAACAACAAATTCCTTATCTTTGATGTCGATGTTGACGTTATCAACAGCCTTAACACCGCCATCGTAGATCTTGCAGATATTCTTTAGCAATACTTCTGCCATCTGTTCTCTCCTTGTTTGTGATATCTTAATTGTAAAAGCGTGGAAAAATTGGCGTCAAAGGTTTTTTTATGGAAAAATACGATAAAAAAGAGAAAAAAATAGAATTTTATCCCTTTTGCTGACTTAATGGACTAATTTAGTCAAAAAGAATATAATTAGCCATCATGCCTAAGATTTACACAGAAGAAGAAAAAGAGAAGATCAGAGAGAGCTTGAGGAAGAATGCTTCAAATTGCTTGGCTATCTATGGTGTTAAAAAAACCACTGTTGACGAGCTTGTCAAAAGGGCAGGAATCCCGAAAGGTACATTCTATCTGTTTTATAAGAACAAAGAGGAGCTTTTCTTTGATGTTCTTTTGAACTTTTCATCAAGGATGGAGAATATGTATTTGCAAATGCTCCAGAATCTTGATGAGAACCATATTGTGACAAGTCTTACAGATGTATTTACAGAGATTGCTATCCAGATTTACAAGGAAGGAATATTCCGTTTCCTGTCATCATCTGAGATGGAACTTGTGGAAAGAAGGCTTGATGATAAAAGTGTTGAGAATGCAAATCTTATGAGGAAGGAGATGCTCAAGAACCTATTTTCATATTTTTCGATAGATGATGATAGCGATATCTCATCATTTTCCGATGGATTTAGAGCTGTTATGTATATCCTTTTGCATGCTGATAGAATTCCTGGATTTGAAAAAACCCTCAGATTCATAATCAGAGGGCTCGTATTGCAAATGGTTGAATAGCTACTCTTCTTTTTCCTCTGAGCTTTCTTTTTGCTCAGGCAGTTTCTTTACTATTACTGTGATTATCTTCCTGTCTTCAATTTTTGTAACGTGGAAAGAGAAGCCATCCTTTTCTACTTCTATCTCAGTTCCATCCTCTGGGAACGTTGAAAGAGTCGACAACACAAGGCCTCCTATTGTGTCGTAATCCTCGCTTTCAGGGATATCATATACTTCTGTTGCTTCATTGAAGTCCTCTATTGTAGTATCGCCTGTGACTTTCCAAGTGCTATCATCGATTTTTTGTATTTCTTCTTCTTCTTTTTTATCGAATTCATCGTATATATTGCCTACAAGTTCCTCAAGAAGATCTTCCATTGTTATTATGCCTACAAATTGCCCATATTCATCGATTACAAGAGCCATATGCACTGAATTCTCTTGCATATTGCTCAAGAGCTTGTCTGCATGTATCGAGTCAGGTACAAGATATGCTGGCCTGATGATTTCTTTGAATGGCTTTCTGTTTTTGTCTGACAAGTTTAAAAGAAATTCTTTTGCGAACATTATTCCTTTTATATCGTTGATGTCTTCGCCGTAGACAGGGAAACGGGAAAATCCAGTTGATTTTATTATCTCTAAAAACTCTCTTTCAGGAATATCTTCTTGGATTGCTGTTACATCACCGACTCGTGTCATTACGTCATCGACAGCTATGTCATTGAAGTCGAAGACATTTTGGATCCATTCCTTCTCATCTTCTTCTATAGCGCCATTTTCTCCTGAAGACTCAACCATGAGGCGGATATCTTCTTCTGTGACTGTTTCCTCAGATCCGTTTGTCTTTAGGTGCAATAGCTTCAAGATGAGATTTGTGCATGCTGCCAAAAGCCAGATCATCGGTTTAAAGAAAACAGCAAGTACGCCAAGCACTCTTATCGCGGCTCTGGCCCATCCCATTGGCTTTTGCTGTGCAATACGTTTTGGAACCAGTTCGCCGAGGATAAGCGTGAAAAACGATATTATGATTGTAATCAATACGACAGATATCGTATTGAGCAAAGCTATGTTCCAATTTAGTCCAAGCTTTACGAATATACTAACCAAGTGATCTGAAAGCACATTGGCAGAGAACGCTGCTCCTAAGAAACCCGCAAGCGTTATACATATCTGTATTGTTGATAGAAATGATGACGGATTGTCGACCATTGCAACGAGCTTTGTTGCAATCTTATCGCCATCCTCTGCATCTTTTCTAAGCCTTGTCTGGTTCAATGAAATGACTGCAATCTCTGTACCCGCAAAGAAAGCATTTATGAAAATCATGATTATTTGTATTGCTATTACTGTTGCTACTGACATTCCTTTCTCCTATTTCATATTGTTTGCTTTTTCTTTTTCTCTTTTCAAAGCAGGAGAAAGTAGTTTTCTATGCAATCGTAAGAGGGAGGCACCTCTTCTTTCTTTGTTTTTTTGCGTTTATTACCACTGGGGCTGTCGTCCACAATAATCCTTTGCATCAGATAGATGCTTTATAAATTAATTAAATAATAAGATAGAGAAAAAAATAGGTCAACATAAAGACTTCAGCAGTTCAGAATAAAATGACTATGCTAAGGGAGTTGCTTATGATAAATGGTAATATCAACGATTTTATTGACAAGATTACATATGGAGATGAGGTAATCTTTACGTATCAAGGAAAAAAATTCTTCATTCAAGGTTATAGGGAAAATGATGTGGATGGCAAATGTATTTTGTATTTGTCTCAATTGGAGCCACCTGTTGATGGATATTTTGGGGTCTATAAAGGAGGAGAAAGACTATATCCTGTCAATGAGTTTCTAAATGCTCCAATCTGGAATGGCAAAACCTTTATGGATATCGAGAAAAATGTAGAGTGGGTTGATGAGTGAGTACAAGGGATGTCCTTGGGACAGTCTAAGCAATTGGGCTAACAACAATGCATGCGATATCAAGCAAATGGTTTCTTCTTGTCTCTATAACTTTTGCAATGGTAGAATTAGTTCGAATGGTACGAAAATGAAAAAAATAATTGCTGTTTTATTATCCCTATGTTTGGTATTGCCTGTTTTTTCGTCTGTTACAGCAAATGATGTTATCGCAATAAAAGATCCTGTGACGGCATTGGTTCTTTCAGTTTCAGCAGCTTATGTAAACGTGCCAAAGATAAGTTTGGACGGTGTCTTGTTTGAAGATGGAAGAGGTGCTTTTCCTAGGAGTATTCATTTTGATTCCTCCGATGTCTCAAGTTATTACATCTCGCTATCGAATCCGAAGTCAGATAATTCGATTCTTTCTTTTTTTGCAAAGCTATCATCTGAGATATCGCCATTTATGAAAAAAGCAAAAGAAAAGCTCGTCGAATTGGATTTTAAACATGGAGACTTTGTTGTCGATGGAGATATCTACATATCAGGTGGAGATGACATCTCGCTTTCTAATCTGATGCTTGGAAAGGGACTGTCGGATCTATTTGTCCAATCGAATGGCAATTTGATACTTTCAGGCGATACTCTGAAGGAAGAGCTTGTTATTGCATTTAAGATTGAGATCGAATCCAGTGGTGATAAGAAGATAAATATCGATATAGCAGAGTGCAATATAAACGGAAGCACTGTTTTGATTGAACCGATTATAGTATCATTCTAGAGACTAAGGAGGTTCTGATGGACAGAATAGATGATTTTCTCTCGAGGCATATGCTTTCGGCAAAGTCAGTTGATGAAGATAAGTTGCTTGCTCTTTTTAAGGGCGAGATGGAAAATGGGCTGTCAGGTTCTGGCTCATCTTTACAAATGATTGCGACTTATGTCTCGCCAGATGCAAAGATAATCCCGGGGGAGAGTGTTATAGTTCTGGATGCAGGGGGAACGAATTTCAGGACATGTCTAGTGACATTTGATGAAAACAAGAAGGCTGTGATTTCTGATTTCAAGAAAACTGGAATGCCTGGTGTTGATAGAGAGGTTTCTGCAAAAGAGTTCTTCTCAATACTTGCTGACAATGTGGAGAGGCTTATAGACAAGTCCGATAAAATCGGCTTCTGTTTCTCATATGCTGCCAAAATACTCGAGAACCATGATGGCATTCCTCTTTTGTTTTCTAAGGAGATAAAGGCTCCGGAAGTCATTGGAAAGCCACTCGGAGAGAATTTGCTTGCAGAACTAAAAAGGCGTGGCCATGATGTATCAAAGAAGAGAGTATCGATTGTGAATGACACTGTTGCGACACTTCTTGCTGCAAAGAGTGCCTTTGCAGATAATGCATCTGGATATATAGGATTTATTCTTGGAACTGGTACCAATACAGCTTATTGCGAAATCGATAGGAATATAAAAAAGCTAAATAGGCCAGATGATGATAAGCAAGTTATAAATGTGGAATCTGGTTGCTTGAAGCTCGAGTTGGGTGATCTTGACGATCTTTTCATGAAGACTACAAAGGATCCGAACAACTACCACTTTGAGAAGAAGATATCGGGTGCTTATCTTGGAGGCTTTGCTGCTCTAGTAATTGAAAAAGCAATCGAGGAGGGTATTCTTTCAAAGGCTTTTGCTGAGCGCTATTCGAAAATAGAGCACTTGAACACGACTCGAATGTCAAACTACCTTGAGATGCCTAATAATCAAGACTACGACCTTGTAAGGTGCGTTGAGAGAAATGAGGATGATGCAATAGCTCTTTACAGAATAATAAAAGCAATAATAGAAAGGGCCGCAAAGCTTACAGCAATAAATCTTACTGCTGCAATCCTAGCCTCTGGCTCTGGAACAAATCCTCGCTATCCAGTTGTGATAAATGCTGATGGTACTACTTTCTACAAAACTGAATTCCTTGAGTTCTATACAAGAATGTACCTTGATTTGATTCTCGAAAAGAGATTCTCTCGTTATTTCAAGATAGTAAATGTAGACTCATCTCCGACAATTGGAGCTGCTATAGCTGGATTGGGACTTTAAACAATGGGCGATTATTCGCCCATTTCATCAGCTATAAAAAGCAATGAGCAAGACTGAATATTTTTACTGTAGTTGACGACTTTGGCTTGAAATAGGAAAATTGTTCTGTTTATGAAAAGAAAACCCCTTAGTATAGAAGTAGCAGAGAAACTTATAGAAAGTATAAAAAACGGCGAATATGAGATTGGCTCAAAGATTCCTAACGAAATGGATCTTGCTGCCAAGTTTTCAGTCAGTCGAAGTACGATAAGAGAAGCGATAAAACAACTGGTTAGTCGTAATATACTCGAAATTCATAGGGGTAATGGCACATATGTTTGTTCTTCGGTGGGTGTTAGCAACGACCCAATCGGACTTGAGTTTCTCTCAGACGAAAAAAAACGTGCCTTGGATCTGTGCGAAGTTAGGAAAATGATAGAGCCAGAACTTGTAAAAAAGGCATCACTTCTTGCAACTGATGATGATATTAATAAAATGCAACTTTTATGTGATAAGGTTGCTGAGAAGATAAAAAAGGGAGAGGATCATTTTCAAGAAGATATAGACTTGCATGTTTTCTGGGCAAATTGCACTCATAATCAGGTCTTGTCAAAGCTTATTCCGATATTGATGGACGGAATATCACTAAATGTCTCGGTTACTAATAGAGCATTGACTGAACAAACAATCATATACCATCAAGCAATTGTTGACGCTATAAAAGAAAGAGAGCCAGAAAAAGCAGCAGACTATATGCGTCAACATATAGAATTCAATATTGAGTACATTAAAAAATACGTATAGTACATAGTTTCTCTCTTCAAATTCATAGTGCGATTCATTACGGGTTTGTTATATAGCTATTTTACAAGCAATTTGATTTATTCTCTCTTAATTTAAAAAGTATTGACAGCTCTATGATGGACTATTACAATCGTTTAAGACATCAGACGTCTTACGACATATGTCATAGATTTGATGTTTTAGATTTGGAGTAGTCATGCTAAGAAGTGAAGAGGTGCGTCGTCTTGCACCGGAAATGGATCCTTTAAGGATTGGAATGGGATGGAAAGTAAGCGATCTTGATAAGCCCAAAGTCTTGATTGAAAGCACATATGGTGATAGCCATCCGGGCTCTGTCCATCTTTTAAATCTGGCCGAGATGGTTGAAAAAGGTATTTCAGATGGAGGAGGAAAAGGTGCTAAGTATTTCGCCACTGATATTTGTGATGGCCAGGCTCAAGGACATGATGGGATAAACTTCTCTCTTGCAAGTCGTGAGATTATTGCGGATTTGGTTGAAATCCATGAAAATGCAACACCGTTTGACTCTGGTGTGTTTATTGCAAGTTGCGACAAAGGGCTTCCTGCAATGCTTATGGCAATTGGTAGAACAAATCTTCCTACCATTATTGTCACAGGTGGAGTGATGAAGGCTGGACCAAATCTTCTTACTCTTGAGCAAATTGGAGCTTATAGTGCGATGTATGAAAGAGGCGAGATAAGCAAAGACCAATTAACATACTATAAGCATAATGCATGTCCTTCTTGTGGTGCATGTAGCTTTATGGGAACAGCTGGCACGATGCAAGTTATGAGCGAGGCGCTTGGCCTTACTCTTCCTGGCTCAGCGCTTCTTCCTGCAACAAGTGAAGATTTGAAAACATTTGCATACAAGTCCGGTCTTCAGGCTGTAAAACTTGCACAAAGCGGTCTTATGGCAAGAGATATCGTGACGAAAAACAGTTTTGAAAATGCAATCATAATACATGCAGCCATTTCAGGTTCTACAAATGCTTTGTTGCATTTGCCAGCAATAGCTCACGAGTTTGGTATAGAAATCGATGCCGAGACATTTGAGCGCATACATAAAGATGCACATTATATCTTGGATGTTAGACCTGCTGGTAGGTGGCCATCTGAATATGTTTATTATGCCGGTGGGGTACCTGCAATCATGGAGGAAGTTAAGCACTTTTTGCACCTTGATTGTATGACTGTTACAGGTAAGACACTTGGTGAAAATCTTGAGGATATAAAAAAGAGTGGCTACTACGAAAAATGTGATGAATACTTGAAAACTACAGGTCTTAAAAAGAGAGATATTATTCGATCTTACTCGGATCCAATCGGAAAAGATGGAACGATTGCTATATTGAAAGGCAATCTGGCTCCAGAGGGAGCTGTTGTTAAACACTCTGCTGTTCCCAAAGAGATGTTTTGTGCACTTTTGAATGCACGTCCGTTTGATTGCGAAGAGGATGCGATAGAGGCTATATTGCATCATAAGATCAACCCTGGAGATGCTGTCTTTATTCGATACGAAGGTCCCAAAGGGTCTGGAATGCCAGAAATGTTCTATACAACAGAAGCAATTTCATCTGATCCAGAGCTTGGGAAATCAATAGCTCTTATCACAGATGGTCGTTTCTCCGGAGCCTCGAAAGGTCCAGCTATAGGACATGTGTCTCCAGAGGCTGCATCAGGTGGGCCGATTGCACTTGTAGAAGAAGGAGATTTAATTGAAATCAATATCCCAGAGCGAAAACTTTCAATAGTCGGAGTAAAAGGGGAAAAGCTTTCCGAAGAAGATATGGAGAAGATTCTTGAGAATAGAAAAAAAAGCTGGAAACCTAAAAAATCCAGATACAAGAGTGGTGTTCTTAAGTTCTACTCAGAACATGCTGTAAGCCCGATGAAGGGCGGATATATGGAATAATGGAGGGATTACATGGATAGAAAGTTAAAGACTGGAATCATAGGATGCGGAAAGGTTGGCGATTTCCATGCAAAGGCTTATTCGTCTCTGGAAAATAGCAACTTTACGGCTGTTTGTGACTCAAACATCGATAGAGCAAGGGCTTTTGCTGAAAGATATTCAGTAAATGCATATTCAGATGTCGAGCAGATGTGCAAAAAAGAGAACTTAGATGTTGTAAGCATATGTACGCCACATCCTATTCATAGAAATCCAGCAATAACAGCTGCCGAATGTGGTTGCAATGTACTTGTAGAGAAGCCTCTTGCATCGAACCTTAAAGATGCTGACGCAATAATCGAGGCAGGAGATAGAAACCATGTTCAGATTGGGACTATGGTGCAAAGAAGGTTTTATCGCCCATGCATGCGAATGCGAAAAGCAATCGATGACGGTAAAATCGGAAAGCCTATACTTGGCATGGTTACTATGCTTGGTTGGAGAGATAAAGCATATTATGACTCCGATCCATGGAGAGGAACTTGGAAGGGCGAAGGTGGTGGAGTTTTGGTCAATCAGGCTCCGCATCAGCTTGACCTTCTTCTTTGGTACATGGGCGAAGTTGATAGCGTATATGGCGTTTGGAAGAATCTGAACCATCCTTATATTGAGGTTGAGGATACAGCTGTTGCCACAATCCAGTTCAAAAGTGGTGCACTTGCAAGTGTTGTTGTTAGCAATAGCCAGAATCCAGCTCTTTATGGAAAAGTCCATATTTTTGGCGACAATGGAGCATCAATTGGTGTTCAGACGGATGGTGGTGCAATGTTTGTAGCTGGTATGTCTACAATTACAGAGCCTCCAGTCAATGATTTGTGGACAATCAGAGGTGAAGAGGAAATGCTTGATGTTTGGAAGAAGGACGATAGTGATTTCTTCAACAGTGTTGACTCTATGTACTACTACCACAATATGCAAATCAAGGATTTTATTGATGCTGTTCAAAATGGAACAAAGCCATTGGTCGATGGAAGAGAAGGGAGAAGAACTGTTGAACTCATTGAAGCAATCTATCGTGCAACATCAACAGGTACTGTCGTGAAGTTTCCACTTAAATAAAGGGCGTTGAATGAAGATTTCATATAATGAAGCATGCGCACGAGATTGCTCTACTCTCGAGCAAGATCTTGAGCTATGCGAAAAGGTTGGATTTGATTACATAGAAATTCGCTTGGATATGCTTGTAAAGTACCTTGAAAAGCATTCTGTTGATGAATTGGCTTCCTTCTTCAAGACAAATAGAATAAAACCTCATGCACTTAATGCGCTATATCTATATCCTGAGTTTCTTTCCGAGGATGATGATGAAGAGAAACAAAGAGCGTTAATGAATGAGTTTCTCATTGGGTGCATGGTAGGAAAGGCAATAGGAAGTCATTATTTCATCATAGTTCCACCATTACAAAGAGACCCGAAAGGTGGCCCATATAGAGGAAGTTGGGAACAAACGTTCAATTCATGTGTAAGGATTTTAAAATCGCTTTCTGATATTGCATACAAATATGACATGAATCTTTGCTTTGAGCTTGTTGGATTCGAGCGTTCAAGTGTTAGAAGTATTGAGGATGCAGACAAAATAGTTCGTGCTGTAGATAGAAGCAATGTTGGCTTTGTCTTTGATTCCTATAACATTTATTTGAATGGCGGAAAAAATGACTTCGAAAAGCTCAAAAGTGTCCAAAAGGAAAAAATCTTTGCAATCCATATGATGAGTGCTGACGATGTAGATCAATCTGAAATGGGGCAAGACAAGAGATGTTTTTGTGGAAGAGGTGTCGTCGATACCGATTTATTCTTAAGGACATTAAAGGATATTGGATATGATTCAATGGTATCAGTTGAGACTTTTCGCCCTGAATATTGGCAAAAAACACCTCAATGGGTGATTGAAAATGCCTATATAACACAGAAGACAGCATTAGAGCAAAATGGTTGTCTTTAATCGATTTATTGCAATTTTACTCTGTTCGATTCTGGATAGAGAAATAAAAAAATAGGAGAAGTAAAAAATGAATGTGGCGCAATCGCTAATTGCTCTTGCTGTCGGAATGGCTGTTCTTATCTTCCTTATAATGAAGACTAAGTTTCATCCAGCACTTGCACTTGTCACTGGTGCATGTGTAGTTGGTATCATCTCTGGTGTAAAATTGAATTCTATTCCAGGGCTTATCACATCAGGCTTTGGAAACACTCTTTCCAGTATTGGTCTTGTAATAGCTTTCGGCTGTATGATGGGCCAGATAATGGAGGAGTCCAATGCTGCCAAGAAAATGGCACATACATTTATTAAAGCATTAGGTGGAAAGAATGAGGATATTGCTCTTGGAATTACGGGTTTTCTTGTTTCTATCCCGATTTTTGCAGACTCAGCTTTGATTATTATTGCGCCACTTGTCAAGTCTATTTCTCAAGTCAAGAAGAAGTCTCTTACAGCTCTAGCGCTTGCTACAGCATGTTGCTTGAATATAACTCATACAAGTGTACCGCCCACGCCGGGTCCTCTTGCTGTTATAGCACAATTTGGAGATGCTATTAATCTTGGTACATATATACTGTTTGGTATTGCAATGGGCATTCCTTTGATGGTTCTTATCACAATTCTTGCCCGTATTGCTGGCAATAAGTGGTACAAGATTGTTGACGAATCTGGAGAAATTATTGATGTCGAACCAGCTCTTGCAAAACAATATGCAAAAGAGTCGAATGTTGCAAATATTCCACAATTGGATCCAAATGAGACATACCCGTCTGCATGGCTATCGTTTGCACCTATTTTGGTTCCAGTTATCTTGATTCTCGCTGATACTGTTACAAGTATGCTTTTCCCTGACACTTCGAATCTTGCAACACAAATAATCGAATTCATTGGAAGTCCTGTAATTGCTATATCTATTGCGCTTTTAATTGCAATCTATGGCCTTGCCCGAAACAAGTCAAGGAAAGAAGTTCTGGAGTGTCTTGAGCGTGGTGTTCAAAGCTGTGGTACGGTAATTCTTATTACAGGTGCTGGTGGTGCTTTTGGTAACATTATCAAATCCAGTGGAATAGGCAATGTCATAGCTGGCGGGCTTGCATCTACAAATCTTCCAGTGCTTCTTCTTCCTTTCTTGATGGCTGGTATATTGAAGCTTGTTCTTGGGTCTGGAACCGTTGCAATGACAACAACAGCAACAATATGTGCACCGATTCTTCTTCAGATGACTGGTGTCAATTATATGTTTGCAGCATATGCGGCTTGTATTGGATCTCAAATGTTCTCTCTTCATAATGACAGTTTCTTCTGGGTTCTTACAAGAACATTCAAGTTTGACAAACTCGATGTGCAGGTCTTGGGATATGAAGGAATTCAGTTTATTTGGTCTTGGGTAGGATTTGGTTTGCTCAGCATATTGAATCTAATATTCTAAATTTCTGTCTCACCGCAAGGATTCCTTCTTTGTGGTGAGAATTTTAATGGAGGATTGATAATGAGGTTTGGTTGTTGTGGAAATCTGGCATCGACGCATCCAGATGGAATTGGAATAGAGATAATTGAAGATGCGGCAAGGTTTGGATTTGATTATATCGAGCTTCCTATTGCCGAAATGACAGCTCTTTCGGCCACGGATTTTGATATTATTGAAAAAAGAATTGAAAGAAGCGGAATTAAGTGCGAAGTTTGCAATAATCTTTTTCCATCATCGATTAGATTAACTGGCGATAATGTGGATTTATCAATTGTCGAAGAGTATTTAGAAAAGGCATTGGATCGTGCTCATCGTTTGAACGTCGGCACTGTTGTATTTGGTTCTGGTGGGGCCAAGAATGTCCCTGATGGTTTTCCTATTGATAAAGCCTATTTGCAAGTTATTGAAGAAACAAAGATGGTTGCATCTATTGCAAAGAAATATGGAATAACAGTAGTCATTGAACCTATTAGAAAGCCAGAATGCAATATAATCAATACATTCAAAGAGGGTGTTGAGCTTGCAAAAAACGTTGATTTGCCAAATGTGAAGGTCCTTGTTGATTTCTACCATATGACATGGGAAAAAGAGAGTCCATCTGTTCTTGTAGAATATAAAGAATATCTTAGGCATGTACATTTTGCTAACCCAAATCTTTCTTCTTCAAAGGGGAGGATTTATCCAGAGGATATAAACGAATTCGAATATATGCCATTTATCGAGGCTTTGAAAAAAAGCGGTTATAATGGCACGGTCAGCTTAGAGGCAGGTTTGGATCCGGATTTTGAGACGCAAGCACCAAAGGCTTTGGCTTTTATGAAAACATATTTCAAATAGAGGATATGAATGGATACCAAAGTTGCTCATAGAAAGATAGAAAGTGTCAGGATTCTCGCTCTCGGAGTTTATATTGTTGAGATAATGCTTCTTGTATTGGCTATAGCATTCTTTTTCAAATATAGATCAATGGCTTTTCCATCTATAATTGTGGCTTTGTTGTTTTATTGGATTGTCGTGTTAAGAGTTGATAAGGCTTATAGCAAGACGGTTGTCAAGATGAATCTCATAGTTGGTACTGGTAATCTCTTTGATAAGTGTGTTTACAAAGACAAGGGGGGAGTTGAAAGGTCCGATATAAGGGAGTCTGGAATGTTGCCAACTAAAGAGGAAGAAGGCAATGAGGTTGTTTCAGGCCCAACGCTTTATCTTGAAAAAGATGGTATCGATATTCTTGTCAGCAACATTATTGCATACTATCCGCTTGCTCGAGGTGTCGATAAGCATAAAGTTGCATTGCTTAAAGGTCTTTGGCTCTCTTCTGATTTCGATGCTCTTCCAGCTGATGCTGAAATAGCAATAGAGAGAAAGAATTCTTTGCACAAGAGCATCGAGGATCTTTTTTATATTAAGCAGAATATGGAGTGCAAATCGCAAAATGTAAGTGGATGGTGGGATGAATACAATGTTTATTGCAAAAATATATCTCTTGATGATTTGAAATACTTCTTGAGACAGGCAAGATCAATTGTTGATTCGATTTTAGGAAAAGACTTGCATTTATTTATAAGATTACACCAAGGTAAGATTTATATATTTGTTTCTGGACGAAATCTTTCCATGGATTTTCCAATTTACAAAGGGCCATCATTGTCTTTTGTTGAGAAAAATAGGATTCCTGAAGTGGTTGCACTAAAGGATTTTATCTCTTGCTATTCGAAAAAATAGAATTACTATAAAGTGGGGTGATTTGAGAGTGAAAAGCATCAATCACTACATGGATTGTTTTTGAAAACGAGAACAGTTGTTTTGTTTTCAGTAGGGCTACTTTGTAGCTGTTGAAAATTTCCGCACATTCTTTCAAATCAGATATCAGCTTTTTCTTTAGTGGGAGATATCATTTTGTACAATTTGATTGACATAATATCTCTAGAAGAGAATGTGCTTTTCAAGTATTCTCTTTGCTATGGGTAAAGTTGCATTGGCTATTCATGATCTTTCATGTTTTGCAAAATCGTCATTGACAGTTGTTCTGCCTGTTCTAGAGGCTTTGAATGTAGAGTGCGCTGTGCTTCCTACAGCATTGATTTCGACTCAGACAGATGGATATGACTCGATTTACTTTCAAGATGAGACCGATTCCATGGAAGCGATTTTCGAAAAACATCGCTCACTGGGAATTGTCTATGACGGGATATATTCTGGCTTTCTTGGCTCTGTTAAGCAAATGGAGATCGTAGAGAGTGTAATGAATAGCTTTTCAGCTTTGAATCTCGTCGACCCTGTTCTGGGCGATAATGGTATGCTTTATAAAACGATGAGCAAAGAGCATATCGATAACATGAAAAAGCTTGTAAAACGAGCAGATATAATTACTCCTAACTATACAGAAGCAATTATGTTAACGTCTTCTGAATACAAAAATGAGCTATCGATGGGAGATATAGATGTCTTATTATCTAAGGTAAAAGCACTTGGCCCTGGAAAAGGTGTCATAACCAGTGTTCCTCTTAAGCTTGGATCTTATGCGAATATTGCATATAGCGAAGAGGGAATGCGTATTTTCCATTTCGACGACCTTGGCATTTCGTATCCAGGGGCCGGGGATTTGTTTGCTTCGATTTTGTTCTCTCTATATCTTGGAGGGCACTCTTTCTTTTCATCAAGCCATATTGCGACTGAGATAGCATCGGAGAGCGTGTCATATGCACTTAAAGAAGGAAGAGAGAGAAGAAGAGGAGTGGATCTTGCACCCGTCTTCAAGGAAATAAAAAGGAGAATGCTTTGAAAGTCTTGCTTGTTGCATCTGATAAAGCTGAACTTAAAGGTTTTGACCAGTCATATATGAAAATTGTTTGTGGTGTCGGGCCGATAATGGCTGCAATATCGTCATCGATTGCCATCGTAGAAAGCAAGCCTGATGTTGTTTTCTCGATAGGTAGTGCTGGTTCAATATCAGACGAGCTTGAGGTTGGAAAAGCATACTCTTTTTCAATTGTCGTGACTCCGGACCAGAATCTTACAGCCTTCCATATAGCACTAGGCTCTACATTGGACAGCAACCGTACGACTTTTGGTGCAATAGAGACAAATGATATGCAATCAAGATATACGCTTGCAACTTCAGGCACATTTTCAAATGTTATAATGCCTTGGCAAGAGGTGCTTAAAGCTGATGCTTGTGACATGGAGGCATATTCAGTTGCTCTTGCATGCAAAAAACAAGGAGTGCCTTTTTATGCTGTGAAGCTTATAACAGATAAAGTAGGAGAGAAAACGCAGATTGGAAAGATACAATTCAATCTGAGAGACGGTCGGGAGATGCTTATATCAAAGGTCTCTTCGATCCTCTATTAGTTCTGGCTTGTTGACTAGCTTTACGCACTCATGCGTTTCTTCCATGGCGATTTCTTTTACAAATGCATCAATCTCTTTTTTGCATTCTGTATAGGTTTTCTCCGCAGCGTCCATCAAAGTATCGATAGAGCCTTGGGAGTAATCATCGAGCTTGATCTTCTTTCCAAGAACAGGCGCCCATATTCTTGTATAGAAGACATCTTTTATCGATTGAGCGACGATATCAGCAACAGCAAGCTGTGCTTCTGAGTATGCTTTGAACAAAGGGTTTGCCCATCCAACGGCACCCGATGAAGCATTTTCGACATCAATCGAGTGTTTTGGAGCACATGTTGATAACGATAAAATCCTGAATTCATCTGCATCTGGATATAGTTTTCGTGCCTCTTTGTAAGCAAGAAGCGATGGATTGTTCGCGGCAACTCCACCATCGATTAAATTCAAGTTGTTGCCATTTTCCCTGTCAATCAATACAACTGGTGGAAAATATGTTGGAGCCGCAGACGAGGCTCTTGCCGCTTCCCAAGCAAGAATGCCATGGCTATCCTCTGAAGAGAATATGTAAGGAGAGGAGGTATTTGTGTCAAATGAGACAGCTATCGTAGGCACTTTGCATTCAGATAGCTTTGTTTGTGAAAGAATCTTCAAGAGAAATGAGTCGAATGCATTTCCATCATAGCGATCATTGAATATTGGTCCGAAGAGATTTTTCAGCCCTTTTGGTGATTTGAAGATCTCGCTGCCATGCTCAAGATATAGATCAAGGATCTCCTTTGCACTTGCAAGTTCTTCGATTTCGCCTCTGAAGACAACGCTCTCTTTCTTGATTAGTTTTCCTCTTGTTATTTTGTCATAGACAGGGTAGTGGCCATTTTTCTCTTCAAAGTAATAACCTGTAACTGGAGCTGTCATTGCAATTGCTATCAAGGCTCCTGTGCTTGTGCCAGCAATTAAGTCGAAATGAGAATATAACGGTCGTTTGTCATTGAAAGTGCGCTTTAAATCATCCTCTATTCTTGAAAGTATGTAAGATGGAATTATCCCGCGCATTCCTCCTCCGTCTAGAGAGAGAATATATCTTACTTCTTTCTTTTTTTTCTCTTTGGCCCAAAAGTTAAGCAAATTCCACTTACCCATAATAATGGATTTTGATATATTCATATCCGATGGTCAACCAAGAATATTATTCAAGATGTACACTCTGTCCAAACGAGTGCGCATCGAATCGAACAAGTGGCGATTTTGGAATATGCAGGCAAAGCGATAAAGTCAAAGTAGCATGGGCTGGTCTTCATAGAGGCGAGGAGCCCCCTATTTCTGGAGAGCACGGTTCTGGAATGATTTTCTTTACAGGCTGCCCTCTGCATTGCCATTATTGCCAAAATAGGCAAATATCGGGCTCTGATGGAGAGAACTATGGGCTGGATGTATCGATAGATGAGCTGGCGAGAATAATGCTTGATCTTCAGCGCATGAATGCGACGAGCTTGAATCTTGTTACAGGAACCCATTTTATCCCATCAATAATAGAGGCATTGGATATAGCCAAGGCAAAGGGCTTTTCTCTTCCTGTTGTATGGAACAGTTCTGGCTATGAAAAGATAGAAGCATTGGATTTGATCGATTCATACATAGATGTGTATCTATTGGACGGAAAGACGCTTTCAAAGCATGTTGCAACTAAATTTTGCGGACGAGCCAAGTATGCAGATGTGATAATACCTGTGATGGATTACATAAAGGAAAAACATCCAATCACAAATCTCGATAAAATGAAGGGCACTATTTTGCGCCATCTTGTATTTCCAGGATGTATCGAGGCAAGCAAGGACTTTCTTAGATACTATGCAAAGCATTACAAGGATAGCTTCTTTCTATCATTGATGGTTCAATTCGTTCCACCAAAGGAAGATCCTTCGCTTCTTGGAATATCTGATGACGAATATGATAGCTTGATAGAGCTTCTTGAAGATTTGGATATCGAAGATGGGTTTGCCCAAGAAAAAGGGGAGGATGACATACTATGGATTCCAGACTTCTCGAAGGATGTCCCGTTTCCTCAGCCTTTTGCTGATCCAAGCCCCTATTTTCTTTCTATAAAGAGAGCTAGCCTCCAATAATAGTTCCTGAGAATGGCTTTCCTTCCAGAATTGCGATTGTATTCTTGATATCGCGACCATCAGCGCATATTACTTTCATCTGTTCATTTTGCGCAATCTTGGAAGCAATTGGATCGAAAGGTGTATTTCTCCCAGGAATCCATTCATCTCCAACCATATTTCTGAATTCTTTCCATGAAATATTGTCAATTGGTTTTGCATCAGGGTTCTTTTTTGGGTCATCTGTATAGACTTTTGCTATGTTTGAGAGGTTGATGATAAGTTTTCCTCCAAATTTCTTTGCAAGGAAGACAGCATCTGTGTCTGTGGAAAAGCCAGGCTTCCATCCAGCTGCTACAAGGATTCGTCCAGAAAATGGAATATCGATTGTCGGATCTGTGACAAGCTCATCTTTGCAAAAATCTGAAAAAAGAGCTTTTATAAGCATTCCATTGAGGTGCGTTGCTTTGATCCCAATCCAATCTTGCATATTTGCATCTATATCGCCTCGAGCTTCCCTGAAAGCACTTTGCCAAATTCGTGCCGGTGCACCACCTCCGCAAACAAGAATAAGTTTTTCTTGCTTGTTTTTCTCTAAGTAATCAACTATCGCATTTCTAAATTCTTTCAAAAATCCTGTATTGACTTTCTCTGGCGCAATAATAGAGCCTCCAACCGATAATACTGTTAAATTCATTTGTGATCCTCTTTGCACCATTATATGGTTTCATCGCAATCGTTGCATTATAAAATTCAACAGAAAACCCCACTGGCAGTCCAAGTTAGTGGGGTTTTGAACTTCTTTTACTGTATTAGTCAGTAGTTGTCATTGATAAAGCCTATTGTCAATGCGCCTTTATTAACGCCATCCCTGAAACGATAGACAGCTCTCTTTTCATCAGCTACGTAATTGTCTCTAGAGATTGCAAATCCTTCATTGTTTGCACTCTTATCAACAGAACTTGCAGGTTCGACAAAAACTATATCCGGCTTGTTCGTGCCATTGAATCGTATCTGAGCCATTTTGTTGCCATAACCATCATCTGATGCAACCCACAAGACCTTTTCTTTTGTATCAAAATCCAGAGCCATAGCTCCTCCGAGACGCGAGTCTATATCAGAGATAAGTATTGCGCTTTGGTCTTTGTTCAAGACAAATGCATACACGTGTCCATTGTCCTCAAGTGCCACTAAGAATACTCCTTTATTGATGCTGTTTGGATAATTTGTGATATCGAAAGCCTTGTTTGTGTTTTTGTCAACAAGCGCTTTTGCATCATTTGATGAGATCCATTCGACAGATTCTATTCCCATGTTTGCTGAAACTTGTGGCAATAGCTTTGTCAAATCCCATTCTTTTGTTATAGCGATTCGATCTTCCTTGGAATTTGGATCTACCATCAGAATTGTATTGTAGTTTACAGCTTTATTGGAATTGTCGCGCTCAGATGCAATATATATAAAACCATCATCATCAACAGTTATTCCCTCACTGTCTGGTCCTTTTGCGCTAGCATTGTCTTTGTCTTTGATGAATGAAACACTCTTTCCATTCTCAAATCCTTTTGAAAACGTTAATTTCCCTGTTGCTCTGTCTTCGTCCAAAATCCAGAATTTAGCTGTTCCATTGTCGACAGCGTAGAGTTTTCCTGATGCGAAATCCAATCCTGATGAATCTTCTAGGAATGTAGCTGTAGTGTCAAATACAATGCTATTATCAGATCCTGGCCAAGAGATTGTCTTTGGAATATCGGCAAAGCTGTTAGCTCCATTTGGAGTTGCTTCATCTGTGTTTCTGTATTCCTTTCCATTTGCATCTGGGTATAGGCCCCAAGTAGGGTATGTATGTTGATCTTGAGGCCATTTTGCTTCGGCAATGAGCTCTCCATTTTCAAACAGCCTTACACTGTCGCCTTTTCCAAGTCCAAAAGCAAAGCCATTGGTTCCTGTCTCATCGCCATAGATAACAAGGAATTCTCCTGCTTTGATCGTTGTGCCTTCTTTGATTGTGTAGGGATTTTTGTCCTTGCTATCTTTTATAATGATGTTCGATACATCTATATCGCTATCTGTTGGATTTGCAAGTTCTATCCAATCTGGACCGTTGTTTGGGTCATTTGATTGTACTTCATTTATCACGACAGGATTGATAATCTTGTTCTTTCTTCCTTTTGTGGAAGTAGGGAATTGCACTAGATTTCCACTTCCATCCGGGATTCTTGCATATACACCATTCGCGTGTCCTGTCCAGCAGAAAGTATCTACGATATTTCCACTAGCATCGTATAGAGTTACGCTGTCGTCATTACCAAGTCCGAATGTGAAATCCTTGTTCTGGTCAAAGACATAGATCTCCCCGCTTTTAATGACTGTTCCATCCTTGAGTGGCGAGGTTTCGCTTTTGTGTCCTGCGGGATCACTATCGAGTATGTACCAGCCTGATATATCTACATCTCTTGTATCATTATTGATTATCTCCACCCAGTCAGTACTATCTCCATTGGACTCTATTTCGTTTATAACAACGTTGCTTTTGATTGCTTCGTTTTTCTTGCCTTTTGTTTCTTTTGTCAAAGTGAAAGCGCCACTCCCATCAGGATAGCGACCATAGGATGCCTTTTGATTATCTCCATCAAATGATGCATGCTTGGTCCATGAGTAGGAGTCAATCAAAGTGCCTTTTTTATCGTAGAGCCTTATCGAGTCTCCGCTTCCTATCCCAATTGCCTCTTCGAAAGTACCCGCTTTGTATTCTTTTGTCTGATCGTCATATACAGTTCCTGATGTTTTTGCATCAATGGCAAAAAAGCCTTGAGCTTCTATTGTAGAGCCTTCTGGGAACCTCCATCTGTGGTCATCTGAGTTATCTCTAAGCTCATATCCAGAGATGTCCTTATCCTCATTGCTTGCATTCATGATTTCAACCCAATCATCTGGGCTTGAGTTGATCTCGTTGATTGATATAGGATTCTGTTCTGCTTTAGTGCTTCCTGATGAGTTTTTCGCACCTTTTGTTGGATCACTATCCATGAATGTTCCATTTTCTTGCCTTGACCATGTCCCATCAGCTGGAGATGAGTATGAATATTCATCAACAAGTTTTGCATTGCCATCGAATAGCATGACTGTATCGCTTTTTCCTAGCCCAAAATCAAAGTCTTTCCCTTTCTCCAAGACTATATATTCATTTGGCTTCAGAATGATATTTTCCCCTAGTGGGAATGTCTTTTTTTCAGTTAATCTCTCATTGCCCTTGTCATCTGTGATGTAGTAGGCGTCAAGAGAGATTTCATTGTCTCCTATGTTCGTTAATTCGACCCAATCACTGTTTGTGTCTATCTCATTGATTACAACTTTCGCTTTTCCTTTGTTAAGCGATTTTGTTGCACATGCGCTGAGTACTAGCACTAGCATCATTAGCATCAACGAAAAGCATGATGTCTTTTTCTTCATCTGTTACCTCATTTCCTTCGGATTTTTCTAAAGCATAAGTATTGAAGGTAAAGAATAGTGGTGACAAAAGTAAAATAAATGTGAATTATTCGATTATGCAAAAGATGGTGATTGCACTCGCAATATAAAAGTTTAGTTTTCGATTTTCTATTTTCTTTCGTCTTGCATTTCTATAATATAGCTGCAAGGAGTTAAAATGAAAAAAACAGCATTGCACTATGGTCCGGCTGATAAGCCACCACTAAAAGAATGGATTCCTCTCTCTATTCAGCATGTTTTTGCTATGTTTGGATCGACAATTCTTGTCCCTATCCTAGTTGGACTTGAGCCTACGACGGCATTGTTTACGGCAGGAACAGGAACACTAATCTACATCCTTATGACAAAGGCAATGGTTCCCGCTTTTATCGGCTCGTCGTTCGCGTTTATCACGCCTCTTATTGCAATATCAAGCCAATATGGGTGGCCCTATGCGATGGGCGGTGCATTCATATCTGGAATTGTGTATTGTATTGTGGCCTTCATTATCTCAAGAGTTGGCTCTGATTGGATCCACAGGGCATTGCCACCGGTTGTCATTGGCTCCGTAATCATTGTAATAGGCCTTAATCTTGCACCGACAGCAATGAATATGGCTATGTATACAAATACGTCTGACACCTCTACGTATAGCCTTGTTTATCTGTCAATTGCTCTAGTAACACTTGCTGTCACAGTTGTTGCAAATGTATTCTTCAGCGGATTTTTCTCTGTGATTCCAATTCTGTTTGGTCTTGTATCTGGCTATCTTTTTACATTGATAATGGGATTCTTCTTTCCTCAATACAATATTATAGATTTCTCGATAGTTTCATCTGCAAGTTGGTTTGGATTCCCTCACTTTGCTCTGCCAAAGTTCAAGATAGTACCGATTCTTACATTCGTTATTGTCTCTTTTGCAACAATTTGTGAGCATCTTGGAGATACTTTGGTGATATCAAGGGTTGTTGGAAAGAACTATTATGAGGATCCAGGATTGAAAAGGACGCTGCTTGGAGACGGACTTGCAACGACATGGGCATCTTTGTGGGGAGGACCTCCTAATACAACATATGGTGAGAATGTAGGAGTTTTGGCTATTACTGGAGTATATAGCGTTTGGGTCACAGGAGGGGCTGCGGTGATTGCTGTTCTCCTTTCTCTCTTTCCAAAATTTGGTGCTTTGATCCAAACTATTCCAAATCCTGTTCTTGGAGGCATATCGATGCTATTGTTCGGAGTAATAGCCTCTTCTGGGCTTAGAACGCTTGTTGAATCAGGAGTTGATTACCAAGACAAGCGCAATCTGACTATATCATCGATTATCCTTGTCATTGGCATAGGAGGCGGCTTGTTGAAATTCAATATGGGCCCATCGCTCGAGTTCTCTCTTGGCTCAGTTGCACTTTCAACTTTGGTAGGTATTGTACTGAATCTGATAATTCCAATCAGAAACAATAAATAAATTATCTGAAAGAGCGCAAGAAATTGTCTTTGCGCTCTCTTGGTTTTCGGTGCTTATTAATGTTCAATCACAATTTTTTTAGAAATCATTATAAGCGTAAAATAAAACGCCAAGGAAAATGTTCTTGCCATAGAGTAGACTATATCCGAGCTATGAGGAATAATCATCGATGACAATATCTATATGAAGCCAGGCGTGACAGATCTGAGAGCCTTTCCTTCATCGTCAGGAACGAGATGGAGCTGCTGACTATAGGCACGCTCCTTGATATGTACAGCAAAACGCCTGAGGCATATAAGCGCATTCCAGCACGGCTAATTTCAAGACGATATTAGAATTATGAAATACGATGTGCAGTTTGCCAATCAGTTCAAAAAGGATTGAAAACTTGCAAAAAAGCAAGTTTGTAGGCTGTGAAATGGATGACAATGGGCATTGGCTGAATCGGAAATTGTAGAGGAATAAATACATGGATACTTTAATCATATATGGCAGTCAGTATGGCACAACAAAGCGATATGCAGAGAAATTTGCAGAAATGACTCATTGCCCAGTTATCAGCTATGAAGATATAAAAGATATAATGGATTATGAGCGAATCATCTATTTTGGCGCTTTATATGCAGGAGGCGTAAAAGGGTTGAAGAGTACAGTTAAACAAATATCTCCAAATGCAAAGCTGATAATCGTGACTGTGGGATTAGCAGATGTACATGATAAAGCAAATGTAAGCAATATCAGAAAATCCATAAGAAAACAAGTGCCGGAGCATTTGCTGGAAGCTTCATCTGTTTTTCATTTAAGAGGTGGCATAGATTATAGCAAATTGAATTTCAAGCACAAGACTATGATGAAAATGCTACACCATTCTCTTAAAAGCAAGCCAGTTGAAAGCCTTACGCAAGAAGATATGGCACTGATGGAAACCTACAACAAAAAAGTGGATTTTGTCGATTATGATTCGCTGAAACAAATTGTAGATGAAACTCGATAAATTCCAGTTTTTATAGGAGAAGCTTTTACATGGTGGGATTAAAAAGAGGCATCGTTAAGCTGGAAGAGTATCAAGATGCATGGAAAGTTGAAGCTGAACAAACGATTGCTGAGCTAAAGAGTCTTTTGCACGATGTAGCCATCGATATTCAGCATATCGGAAGCACAGCCATTTCTTTTATCCATGCCAAACCGATTGTTGATATTGCAGTTGGAGTTCACGATTTGGATGACATCATACCTTATGTTGAAATACTAAAGAACCGGCAATATATTTTCCGAGGGGAAGATGTTCCTGGCCAAATCTTATTTGTAAAGGGTGATTTTGAGAAAGATATCCGTACACACCATATCCATGTGGTCAAATGGAATGGAGTCGAGTGGAAGAGCTATATCAATTTTCGTGATTATCTAAACGCTTTTCCAGAAAAGGCCGAGGCATATGATATGTGCAAATTGAATCTGGCAAAACAGTTTCCTCAGAATCGCATTAGCTATACAAAAGGAAAGCAAAAACTGGTTTTCGAGATCCTTGAAGAAGCAAAAAGATGGAAGTCCAAACGATAACGATAGAAAATTCGGTTTGAAGAATAGAAAAACATACTCCCATTCGTCATAGTTGAGATGGTTTTTGTGCATCTAATGTCATTATTCATCAATATTACAGGAAAGCATCGGTTGCACATAAACGATTTGTGTTTTCTTTACGCTTAGGAAAATTCTGTTTTTTGCCTGAAAACAGGTCAAAGTCCAGTTGGAAAACAACACTTTGAACAGGATTCAGCATTGGACAGCTTGCTCTGAAGGTCGTTGTCAAGCTAGATGTTTCTTCTATATCCATCACTGTTGCGAAATTCAGGATGATATTTCAATTTAGGATCCTTATCGCCATATATTGCATAGTCGCATTTGTCTCCATTTATGCATGTCGAAGTCCGAACCAGGCGAGCATTAAGCAATTTAATTGAAGCATAGTCTACATTACAAAGAGCTCCCATAATCTCTTCAAGATTGTGTTTTTTGCAAATTCAGCAACAGGACATGAAGTGAGCTTATAGTAAATTGGCTTGCCTTTCTCATATGGAACAACATCCATTTTGTAATCATTACATCTGTCGCATCTTTTCTTTGCTAAACAAAATGCCATATACATCAGCCTTGTAAAAAACGGCTTGTCTATATTTACGAATTTCAGCTTTCTAAATGAAGGAATGATCAAATTCTCCTCTATTTCTCGAAATGAGGTAGCTGACTTACATACGCTATAATAGTTCAAGATTGCTATACAATCGTATGTTCCGCCTTTTGTTATGGAAGTTTTTATTGCCTCCAAGATCCTCTCTCCATGTTGAAAGGAAATCGACATATTTTTCGAGGCTTCATGCATAGTTGTGGGTAAGACTTGATAAAAATAGAAGTTTTGGGAGA
>ERZ808242.263-NODE-263-length-39385-cov-27.132418_pt1 | contig 39385 bp, 39 predicted proteins | sample MGYA00521244_ERZ808242 | MGnify/ENA primary metagenome ERZ808242 (study PRJEB31516, sample SAMN03275573) | gut metagenome | biome: mammalia-associated habitat; material: feces | host: Papio cynocephalus | place: Kenya | collected 2012-07-27 ... | reverse complement strand
TATTGGTATGGCTAACCCACTGATAAATAGTGGGGACGCTGTATTGGTGGTTTACTGGATGATGTGAATGCAGAATACAAATTCACAGATATTACATCACCGCCAAACAAACTTGCTTTTCCAAACAGAATGAGTCCAGCAGGAATATCAATGTTTTATGCTTCGTTTGAAAAGGAGACAGCTACGAATGAGTGCGTTGGAGGTGATTCGGATGGATTGATTGTTGGCACTTTTGAAACAGCAAAGGATTTGCGTGTGATCGATTTGACAACGATACCAGAACAATCGTTTTGGGTGAACAATTGGCAGGAGAATCAATTCTTACATCATTTTAATGAGAATATAACCAAAAGAGTTGACCCTAAAGACACCAATCATCTTCAATACATACCTACACAAGTATTTACTGAGTTCCTTCGCTATATGTTCAAAGATAGTAAGGGACATCAAATTGATGGATTGATATATGGTAGTTCAAAAACAATGGAAAAGAACATTGTGCTCTTTTGTAATCAGAAGGATAGTGAAAACTTCGTGGATAAAAATGTGAAAATAGAGAAGTTTAAACGAACTGTTGGGTGGAAATCATTGGAATAATTGCATATAATCATGGAACTCAACAACACCCAACACAAATCTTTCCTCTGGCACCTCGCCATCGAGCCTTTCACTTGGCACACCTTCTATGGTGAGCAATGCCCATCCTTTGTTACCGAAGATAACAAAGAAGCATGGAAACGGTATCTGACGAAACTCATCAAGAAACATCTGAAGCCTGAGACGATGGACACTTCCGAGTTTCAGGAGATAGAACTGAAGATAAGGGAAGAGGAACTGCTGCGCATACAATGGGATGAGAAGAGAAAACGGTCTATGGAGAGACAACGCTATTGGGCAAAGATGGAGCGACCGAGAATCAACTATATCCCGAAAGGGCTGACGGTAAATTATGAAGAGGAATATTCCAAGTATCTGATGCAGGAAGTGTCCTTCGTGCCAAGGGACAATGATGACTTCATGGCTCAGCTTCGATTGTTGGAGCGGTGGCACAAGAAATCCATTCCGCAGATATTAATCAAAAACAGACCTGATGCAGCGTATGCCATCGCCATATCGCTGTGCAAGCATATTCCATTGCTTATCAATCGTGATGATATACAAGAGCTGGTAGGTGAATACAAGAGACGCATCGGCAAACTGATATTCGATAGCTACCAAGCCTTGGTGGAGACTGTCAAGGCATGGAACAACGAGGAGAAACGACAGGAGGTTTGCCGTTTTATCGCAGAGAATGCAGGACAATACCAACACTATCGAGGCATGAAGAAAAGGCTGATGGACTTGATACCAGAGAAGCCTTTCAGGGGTGAGCCTGTAGTTGTGATTCGCGATCCGAATGACTATGAAAAACCATTCATGTAATTTATCAACCACACAAACTTTATTAACTTATGAAACAGAACATAATGAGAGAAGCCCCTATACTTTTACCAGTATTTACAACGAGTGTGCCTTTGGATTTTCCATCTGAAGGCACGTTTGCGTTCAATAAAAAGACCCACAAGCAGTTGGAAGTGACGGTGAGAATCAATGAGCACCAGTACTTCAACATGAACTTCCTGAACCATGACGGATATATCATGGCTTGCTGCCGCTGGGCGCATGTACTGGATTTCACGGAGAATGGACTTGACCGCATACAGATGATGATCAAGCGTCATTTCCAAAAGAAATATCCTGTCATCAGCAGCTTGTATGGCCAGCATACCGATACGGCTGAGGACATTCATATATCGACCATTGGCTTTGAGGGTAATCCGAAAGAGTGGTATATCTCCATGCGCATCTATGGGGAGAGGTCTGATGACTTGATGCATGGCAATCCACTGATAAACGTGACATTTGCCTCTGCCGTAGGCAACCTGTGCATGGCAAGCGTGGACGTGTTCAAGGAAATCATGAAGAGCGATGCCAAGCAGCCGAAAGTGCTGTTGAAGGAATTGACTGGCATTGACGAGATAGACAAGGACTTTGACTTCGGCAATTATCTGGATTCAAGGAATCCTGAGACAGGTGAGATTATATCGACTGCAAGGGAGGATGGCAAGGCTTCGGGTGTGGAACTGCCAGAGGAAATAGATATGCCATCTTGCATGGATACATATCCAACCCATCTCTATATATCGGCATTCATGAATTCTTTGAATGACAAGGAATTTGTTGTGTTCTGCAATGCTCTGTATTTCGAAATCAAATCAAAGGAGCAAGCCATGATAGAATTTGGCTTTACCAAAGATAGCGAAATGAAATATTTGGATGATTATGTCCCTGCTATCGGTGATAAATTGATAGCAGGAGAAGAAGCCAAAACGGAACGACTGCTGATAACCTCTACTGTTTTACTCATGATGTCAGGTATGCACGACCCTTTGTTTGAAGAGATGTTCCATATCAAAGAGACGGAAGCAGGCAAGTTCGCTATGGAAATGGATGGACATGTTAGTAAGTTGATATGGAGGAAATGGGACACCAACTACTTGGAAGAAATAGTGAAGCAAATAACAAGTAAGCAATGAAGGAAATCAAGCTCTTTGATTACCAAGAGGACATGAAGGAACGGATTGAGAAGGCGTTGTGCCTTCATCGGTCCGTGATGGCGCAAATGCCAACGGGAACTGGTAAAACGGTTCTACTCGCTTCGGTCGTAGAATCGTTTTTACGGGAACATCCCGAAAGTTCGGTTTGGATTGTTGCCCATCGGAGGGAGTTGGTTTCTCAGATAAAAGAAACCTTGAATAAGTTTCTTTTGAATTTCAATTTTTCGAAAACCCACCCGTCCTCCCTTACCCTTAAGGGAGGCTCCACCTCTATCCCCAAGCCCCTTTCCCCTCAGGGGACAGGGGATGTAGCTGGCGACGCTATAGCTTTGCCAGAGTTTTCGTATCGGCAGCGGAGCCTTTGCCCACAAGGGGCTGCCGATGAGTGCTTGACGCAACAGAGTTGCGATTGTTTGTCGGCTAGCGCATCAAAGGTCTCGCCAGATTGTTTGTGCGGTGTAAACCGCCTTGCTGGTAACCTTGCTATAAAGGAATCTGTAAAAGCCATGTCGATTCAATGGTTGTCAAAGCATTATGACGAGATTGAGAATGAGCCGGGGATGATTGTGATTGACGAGGCGCACCATGCGCTCGCCAAGACCTACAAGGAGATGTGGGAGAGATTTCCAAAGGCTAAGTTTCTGGGGCTGACGGCTACACCTTGCCGACTGAATGGTAAGGGATTCACGGATTTGTTTGATGTGTTGGTGCAGTCATGGAGTGTTCCTGAATTTATCTGTAAGGGGAGGTTGGCGACATACGACTTCGTGAGCATCAAGTCGGATGGTGTGACGCAACGGCTCATCGACTCCTTGCAGAAACGAGGGGCGGATGGTGACTATCAGAACAAGGAGATGGATATGTTGCTGAATAAGCGACCGAGCATAGAAAGGCTCTATCAGAGTTTTACTGATTTTGCTAAGGACAGGAAGGGTATCGTGTATGCCATCAATATCAGTCATGCCAAGAAAATTACGGAGTTGTATCAAGAGCATGGGGTTAAGGCGGTTGCCATTGACTCGAAGACACCTGCTACGGAAAGACAACAAGATATTGAAGCTTTCAAGAAAGGCGACATCCAAGTATTGGTGAACGTGGACATCTTCTCGGAGGGCTTCGACTGCCCTGATGTGGAGTTCGTACAGTTGGCTCGTCCTACGCTGTCGCTTGCCAAGTACTTGCAGATGGTGGGACGCGGACTGCGAGTAGCTAAGGGGAAGAAGAACTGCGTCATCATTGACAATGTGGGATTGTATCGGGTGTTCGGCTTGCCTTCACAAATATGGAACTGGAATGCGATGTTCGAGGGACGAATAAGCAAAAAGGATGTGCAGGAAACTGTGGACATGAGCATAGCCACTACAGCAGCTGTAATTTCTGAAAAAGATGGGAAGGCGAAACGTGACGTTGATTCGGAAATGATGATGGTAATGAGCCACGACCTGCTGACACAGACCTTTGAACTGCAAAAGGAAGACGAAGAAATCATTCGAAAGCGTGAGAAGTTGCTCAGTGGCGGTATGGGAAAAGTGAAGTTTGTCGGTAAACAATTAGTGAGATTGACTGAGCCAAAGAACAACAGAATGGCATACGTGGATTTGAAGAACATGAACTATGTTACTTGGATATGTACCGACAGGGAGGTACCCCGAGTGGTGAATGTAGGTTGTGTGGAATTTGTGAAATACCACAAAGAATTGCATAGCAGAACTAAAAACGAATTCCAAGCCTATTATACGCCTGGTTGCATCGAAAACATGGGTTTCTATAGCCGGTATGTGTATGGTTCTAGATTTTACATGTGCAGAGTCCTGGAAAACGACCAATCGCATTTAGGAGGACATTGTGCCATTTTCCTGCATAACGACCCTGCGGAATATTATTGGTTGAGCGGTGAGTTGCACGATGGCAGTTTGGTGGTAATGAGTGACAGCCATCGCTATTACTGGGTGGAGAAAGAAAAACAGAAGAAATATATTGGATGCGCCAGAAGTTATGAAGAAGAGCGCAAAATGAACGAGCGACTTGAAGAAATCGTGAAAATCACCAATCTCAGGGTGAATGAGAAAAAGCAAGCTAAAGAAGAAAACATGAAAAAGCTTGAACCATGCAGGATTGGCAGCAAATGGGGGTTGCAAGGGGGTGACAAGCGTGTTGTTGTTCCGCCGATATACAGAAATATTAGAAAGGAAAATGGTTTCTTTGCCTTTGAACAGTTGTTTAATCATTGGGGCGTGATGGATAGCCAAGGCAAGGTGGTGAAAGAACCTAAATATGACAAGGTGGAGGTGACAGCCGAAGGGATGGCCATATTGAGTGATGTGACTGGAAAAACACAAACTATCAATCTGAAATAATGAAAGAAATTAAACTCTTTGATTATCAAGAGGACATGGTGAAGCGAGTGCAAGAAGCATTCAAGCATCATGATGCCGTGATGGTACAAATGCCAACTGGTACAGGAAAAACCCATGTGCTTGCGTCTATCGTGGGATTGTTCTTGAAGAAGAATGTATGGGTTGTTGCCCATAGGCGTGAACTTGTATCACAAATCAAGGACACGCTTGGATGGTTCTTTCCAACCTTGGACTCAGAAAAGATACAAGTTGTGTCCATCCAGTGGCTGTCGAGACATTATCGGGAGCTGAAGGAGAAGCCGAGTCTGATTGTGATAGACGAGGCACACCATGCCTTGGCGGAGACATACGCCGAGGTGATGAATGCTTACCCAAAGGCGAAGAAGTTGGGACTGACGGCTACACCCTACCGTATGAACGGCAAGGGATTTACCGACTTGTTTGATACCTTGCTGTGCTCTTGGAACATGGAGCGGTTTATTGCCGAAGGACGATTGAGCCTTTATGACTACTACTCTATCAAGCCTGACAGTGCTGACCAACTGCTGATTGACTCGTTGCAGAAACGAGGGGCTGATGGGGACTATCAGCAGAAGGAGCTGAATGAGGTGATGGACGTGAGACCGTCGCTCGAAAGGCTTTGCTTGACCATCAAGCAGTATGTGCCGGGGAAGAAAGGCATCGTATATGCCATCAGCATTCAACATGCCGAGCATATTGCCGAGTTCTATCGGGAGAATGGCATCAAGGCGGTGGCGATTTCGAGCAAGACCCCAAGTTCTTTAAGAAAAGAACTTATAGAAAGGTTTAGGTCTTCTAATCTTTCTTTTTCGAATCACCCCGTCCCTCTTTCCAAAGAGGGCTCCACCTCCACCCCAAGCCCCTCCTCCTCAGAAGGAGGGGATGTAACCGCTCCTCCTCGTCGCTCTGAACCGCTTCGCTCTAAGGTTGGCGGACCATCAAAGGTCTCGCCAGAGTTTTTGTCGGCTGGCGCATCAGATAGCTCGTCACCACACTCTGCCCCTTCTTCCCTAAAATCGGTCTCTAATATTTCTGATGAGATTGAGGTGCTGGTGAGTGTGGATTTGTTCTCAGAGGGATTCGACTGCCCTGATGTGGAGTTCATTCAGTTGGCGAGACCGACACTGTCGTTGGCGAAATACATGCAGATGGTGGGGCGTGGACTGCGTGTGGCTGAGGGCAAGGAGTGCTGCGTGATACTGGACAATGTGGGACTGTACAAGCGGTTTGGATTGCCATCGGCGGACAGGGACTGGCAAAGCATGTTTGAAGGACGTACTTCGCTGGAAGACATCCTGCAAGAGGCGTGTGTGCAGGTGAACGGGCACAACTGTAGGATGGACGTGCTGATGGATGGCGATGATGAGATGATGAAGATTATCAGCCATGAGCGGCAGCAACGGATGATTATGGATTCCTACGGCTATTATCTTGTGGAGAACGATAAGGGGTTGTTGGGCATCAAGGACAAGGATGACCATGTGATATTGGACTGCCTATACAAAAAGATAGAAGTGACCAACGATGGCTTTGCCTACTGCTATATCCGGAAGAAAGCGGGACGCAAAGAATGGCTCGACTTGCGGAATGGGCTTTGGTTTATGAAGAAGCCGCAAAGCGTGAAACTGTTGGGCATCGACTTCTGTACAGAGGATGGCAAGAAGCTCTACCCTCGCATCCGCTCAAAGTTCATTGACGAGAAAGCCTATCTGACGGTGAAGACATTGGAGCTGCAAGTGGGAACAGGACTTAACTGGAAACGCAGGTTCATTCCTTGGGATGAGCCGAACAAGGTATATTACTATAAGGAAGGTGTAAATGACCTGAGACTATACTATGACGATGAAGAAAACTATGTGGCGCAAGAGAACATAGGCAGTCCATTGATACCTGTACCGTCGCAAGAGTTTATGGAGAATTTCTGTCATCAATGTGCCGAAAGATATAAGAAGGAACAGGCTGAAAGGAAAGAAATAGAAAGAACAGCCGGGCATTACGACACCTATTCCAGCACGAAAGACTTGCAGAAAGAGGGGCGGATGGAGAGAGACGGTATCGTATATATCAAGCGTTTCTACAACCAGAAAGAAGCTTGGATAGATATGGTGACAAATAAAATCTTCCTGTCTAAACCGACCACATTCAAACGTGGGTTCGTGAGTTTGGTGAAAGAAGGTGACTGGTGCTATATAAGAAATATCCCTGAGCTTGCAGATACCCCATTCAGACAATGGGAAATTAGGGCAGATGACAACATCTGTGTTATCAACAATGAATTTTTGGTAACTAAGATAGAATTACTTCAGTGGTTCAAGATTATTAGAAGAACGGATGACTTTTCCTACTTTGTAGTGCAAGAATATAGCTACAAATATCATCATATTGAATATGAAACAGAAATACAAATCACGCAATTTGATGGCGAGGGGCTGAAAATGACGAAAGAGGGAATGCCTTATACACCATTTGTATGGAGGGGATGTGCGGCAGACAGGCATAAGTGGGATTGAAAATAGCAAAACAGACCGATGTGAAGAATGATTCATGTCGGTCTGTTTTGCTTTATGTATGCTAAGAAATTGTGACAGATGCTTGTGAATCAGTTGGTTGATCCGTCAACTGCAAATACATGGTAATCTCTTTATTACAGATTGAATCATGGAAAGGGAGTTTCTGTATATCCCCAAAAGCAGAAAGCTTTACATTTATATTCTTTTTGTCCAATAAAGGCTTCAAGAACTTTGTTTCAAAAGTATCTCTACCAAGTTGTTGTGTTTGGGATATACGAAGTCTTACATTATCTTCTTGATCTTTGTCTTTGCAACACTTACATGCTGTAATAAAGTGAATCTTTGTCTTGCCTAAGTCATAATCCTTACACAGTGATAGCCAAGCATGCATTTTGACAAACGACATTGTAATCTGATGGAAAGCACCTGTGATTTTTTGAACATCAAAGCCAGATTTTAATTCTGCAAACACGAGGTGTTCCTTCTTAGAATTGTCATTTAGGAAAGCTATACCATCACAATCCTTATCGTCTAAATTAGAAGACATTTTGCATGTCGTATCTTTTACTCCTTTAACCAAATCTTGGTCAAATCCGAGAAACTTACCATGGGCATTAACTTCCAAATGAGTCATTGTAGCATCTTTTCCATGTTCTACAACGACCCATTTATTATCAAATTCATGGGCATGCCCATTACTTATAGCTTTGTCGAATATTGTTGTAAACGTATTACTCAACGCCATCTTGCAAAAACTCCTCTAAAATGTCTTGATTGTTAATATTATCAGTAATTGCTTCTCTGAAAGCTGAAAATGGTATTCCATTGCCCAAATCTTGTTTTATGGCTATAGATGTCCCATCAACTTGTTTCTTTAGCAGGTAAGCTCCAATGATGGATTCATCTATCGACATATCATCAACAATCTTGACCTTTTTAGAGAGTGCTTCTAATTTATCTGCATCAGCTGCTGATTTCTTTGCTTTTGCGAACATAATTAATTCGTTCAGTCTTCTGAGAAAATAATCACTATGAGTGGTGATTTGCATTATAGCACCATTGTGACTAAGAGCACCAATAATATCAGCCATCATTCGTTGTTTTAATGGATGCAGATGAGCTTCTGGCTCCTCAACCAATATAGCACATTTGCTGACATCTTGTTTTTTTGCCAAGATTTGCAACGGAGCTATTTCACGAATAGAGGCCGCTGCTGCAGAAACTGGCATAGATGTGTCGTTTGTTGTGTAGATGTAAGTTGTTTCCTCTCTATTTACTTCTCCTTCCAAAATAGTTCTAAACAAGTCCAGGACTATTTCTGAAGCCATATCCGGTCTTGGTTTAGTACGATTAAGTCCTGCCATATCGTTAAGAAACTCGGAATACATACCTGTGGTAGGTATAATCTGTTCTGTCAAAATAGGACCACGTGATGGTGGCAAAACGAATGTACTATCCAACATTTGATAATTGCCAAAGATGTAATCAATCATTACAAAACGCAAAAGAAAAGCAAAAGGAGACTCGTCAAATTGCGTTTTTTCTTGGATTCTAAATCTTAAATTTCCTAAAGACAATATTGTATAAATATCTTCTTCATCAACTAAACCAGTAAGCTCTTGCTTATAGGTAAAAGTCAACGTGTCAGGAACTGTATCTGGCAATGTTATACTAATATTACCAGATACACCATCATACCCCAACATATAACGAAGGTAAAGGATTGCATCCTTTGCCATCCAAATTTCCAAATCCTGTTTTTTTATTTCCAACGCTGTACCTGCATCTTTGAAATCTTTGGAAAGAGTATTGAAGTCAATATTGTTGTCTGTAAAGAAATGATTAAGTCTACTGGTATTAATCAACAATTCGAAAAAGTAATGGCACAATAAAGCCAAATAACTTTTACCCAAACCTGATTCTCCAGAAAACACCATAAGGGGAGAAACCAAGATTTCAGAATCTCGGACTCTTCCTAATTGGTCTATTCTAACTTTAATACATTTCATATCAACTCATATTTTGATAGCAACAAAAGTTGCTTAGATTAAACTTTTTGGCTGTAAAATTACAAAAATAACAGCAAATAGATGAATTTATTATATTAATAATGTATAAACCGAAACATTTTCATCTTTTTAGCTGCTATTTATGCTCACATTGAATCAAACTGGGCAATTTTTCCGTTGGTAAACGAAACCATTTAATACCTTAGCATTTCAGACAGGAATATGGTAGGATTCATACTCTTTCCATCCTTTTTGCATGTTAGGTGGAGATGGCTGCCAGTACTACGACCGGTATTGCCAGTTACACCAACAATGATACCGGGAAATACACTTTCACCTTTACGGACTATGATTGAAGACAAATGACAGTAGCTGACATGGTAATTGCCATGTCTCAATGTAACATAGTTGCCAGAACGATTGTTATACCCTACCTTTTCGACAATACCATCCATCATGGCATAGGCAGGTTCGTTCTTCGCACGAAGATCCAAACCGTTGTGCCATGATAGTTTACCTGTAAAAGGATCACGACGATAGCCGTAAGGACTGGTAACCTTGATAGATTTCAGTGGATAAGTGATGCTTGGATAGCTGCTTATCCACTGTTTTTGTTTGTTGTCCATAGAGTCTGTTTCCTTTTGTGGTAGATTTGCAGTGACGGAATCTACCTGATTGTTTGCATGAGACAGAAATTTCTCCTCCACTTTCTTGACTTTGTATCGGCACACGTTGTCGCTGACGGTATTGAACTGCGCTCTTGCACTCGATACCGCCAGACAACTTATTATCCATAATGCCACTACTTTCCTATTCATGGTGCAAAGGTAGGGAAAGAAATCAAGAGTGATTGTCGATGCTATAAAAGTATAACATAAAATAAGATTAAAGTATGATTGAGAGTATGAAATAATGATATAATCATAATAAAACGGAAAAGATTGGGCAGAAGAGCATAGGCTTTCTTGTATTCATTTCTCTTAGACTATCTTTGCAAGGCAATATGTAAAGTATCATTCTAAATATAATCAGAATATGAAAAGAAACTCATTTGAAGAAAGCGAAGTGCCGTACCAGACACTTGCCAAGTTTGGTCTTACCCATGAGATGATAGAAGACCTTCCGATGCATGTCTTGGATGACATCAGCAATGGTCGTCCATCGCCAGTGTTGCCTGTGAGCATGGAAGTAAACGAGGGCTACAGTATCAAGAGCAGAACCCGATTCGCCTTGGTAAGAATGGCAGACGGCAACGTGGATGTGATGTTCTATCCTGTTTTGAAGTATGCCCCATTGGACAAATTCACCAAGGAGCAGCAGGAACTGTTGAAGCAGGGCAAGGCAGTGGTGGCAGATGTGGATATGCCAGATGGCGCACATGTCAAGGCATTCGTGCAGATTGACGGAGAGACCAACCAAGTGATGGCTGTGCCGACACCAGTGATTGGCAGAAACCTACAGGTACTATCTGACGAACTCAGTCTTGGAGGAACGGAACTAAAGAGCATCCAAAATGGCGAGGCACTGACATTTGCCGTAGAAGACGAACCTGTGACCGTAGGCATCGACTTGAAGAGCGACACAGGCATTAGATTCGCCAACGGTGATGGTGAGCAGTGGCGCAAGGAAGGCAAGCGAGAGTGGGACAAATACACTTTCGGCATCTATGGCTGCTGGGTAATGGATGTTGACGGTAATCTCGACTATGTTCCAGAGGAGGAATATACCGAAGAACTGTGGAATGAGCAAAAGAAAGCTGCCGGAAGACATGCATCGGCTGTCGCAAGGAAGTAACGTGAAACATCAAACTTAGGGAAGAAATGAGAAAAGGACCATATTATACAGAAGACATCCTCGTGGAGAAGATGCAGAGCGGTGAATACGGTTGGCTTGATTATGTGAACCATTTCAGTGAGGAATGGCAGAACGAGTATGAGGAATACTGCAAGGAACACGCCCTGTGTATCGGCAACGAGAGTGCGGAACAGTTTGTGAAGTACAAGGACGAGCTGTTGGAGCAAGGAATGGAAACAGAGAACGCTTAATACAATCATGCTATGGCGATAAGAAAGAACTTGAATCCACGGCAGATGGATCTACAACCAGAGATGCGTGACATCCTGATGCGCAATGGTATGCAAGCCCATATCATAGCCAACGGTGATGGTTATCAGTTAGCGGTGCAGGGACACGACTCCCCACTGCTGACCTATAACCTCACCGAGAAACAGATGTTGGCATTGACTGATTGTGGAACCAACTCTGCCAACAAGAAGGCATATAATGTCTTTACCAGCATCATTGGTAAGGATTTCTACATGCCGAGAAACCTTGTCCATGCAAGCAATGCTAACGGAAGAGTGGCTATGGGGCTACATGGCTACCGTGTAGGCGCTGGTGAATATGGTAGATTAGGTTGGCATCCTGAGTTCTTGGGCTGGACACCGAGAATGCAGGACGGTTATCATCTACGCAGAGTCGGAGGACAGATGTTCTATGCTGGAGCACCGATGGTTGCTGAAAGACCTGACGGAAGACTGAAACCTGGTGAGTTAACCTCTGGAGGTTATGGCTTTTACTATAAAGGACAGCAACAAGTAGCATCACAAGCAGATGTATTACAAAACCTGCAAGCCGTGATGACACCTGTAGAGACACGTCCAAGAAGCAAAGAGCCAGCCAAACCCTACAAGGAACTGATAAGCTCACCTGTATATTTCTCCAACGATCAATGGCAGGAATGTCTGTCTTCACACGGTATCATCATCGATGAGAAGGCAAAGACACTCACCATCCAATCAGAAAGCACCCAAAGTGATATGGTGTATGACTTGACCGACGAAGAATTGAAAGCATTGACCAACAATTCTGTCAAGCAAGTATCTGTAGCCAAACGACTGGAGATACTGAACAATGTCATCAAGGATGATTTCGCAGACAAGATAACAATGGACATGCTCAATAGCAAGGAGCGCATCCATATCGGTTTGCGTCCAGAGGTGCAGCAGGAGTTGGATAGCAGGATGCAGATACTGTCAACTGTTGAACCCCTGCAAGTACAGCAAGAGCCAGTAAATAACAAAGTAGGTATTGTAGATGGCCAGGACTTGGACGAAAGCAAGGGATGGTTTCGGGAAGGAAAGCACGGACGAGAGGTTTCTGTTGGTGAGATACGAGTGGAGCCAGCGGAGCAGGAAGGCAAGTATCGTATGACCGCCATCATCAACGGAGAGCGAGTAAGTCACGAGATAACGCAGAAGCAGTATGACAAGTTCATGGCTGTGGATGACTACCATCGCATGAAACTCTTCTCCAAGATATTCGGAGAAGTGGATATGAAAGACCGCACCAGTTTGGGAACCAAGATAGGAGCGGCACTGTTAGCAGGATTGGGTGTTGCAGCCGAAGTCGGCAGTGAACTACATCGTCCACATGGCGCACCTGTAGTGATAGTTGACCACCATCATGGTGCAGCACCTGCACCACCTCGTCCCTACTTCAAACCAGGAGTAGATACGCCAATGGATGTGGCGGCGAGAAACTTTGAGGCTGCCATGAACCAAGAGGTATTGCATCCGCACATGGGGAAAGGACTATAACGGAATACGCTTATGGCAAACAACGAACTGACATACAATGATTTCTTGCAGCGACTGAACATACAGGAGCTGCTGGTGGACGCCGGCTATCAGTTGAACAAACGAGATGGCTTGCGCTATCCGTCGTATGTAAAGGTGGACAGTCATGGGCAGCGAGTGAGAGGCGACAAGTTCATTGTCACTGGCAATGGCAAGTGTTGTTTTCAGCCACCAGAACAGAAGAACTACAATGTGATAGGTTTCATCAAGGAGCATCCTACGCTGTTTGACGACTACAAGCCAGGGATGTCATTGGACAGACTGGTGAATGTGGTATGCAACAGACTGTTGAATAATCCCATTGACGTGCGTGAAAGCAGAGTGGCAGAACCCAAGCGAGATGCCAAGCCCTTCAACCTGTCGGACTACGACATTCTGCGTTTTAATCCAAGAGAGAAGGACACTCAAAGAAAACACTATCCTTACTTCAAGGAAAGAGGCATCAACATGGGGACACAGTTCGCCTTTCACAAGCATTTCTTCTTGGCGACCAAGCATCGGAATGACGGTCTAAGATTTGCCAACCTCGCCTTTCCGTTGTCATTACCCTCCAAACCAGAAGGTATTGTTGGATTAGAAGAACGAGGCAGACCGAGACGAGAGGACGGCAAGGCATACAAGGGCAAAGCGGAAGGAAGCAACAGCAGCGAAGGACTGTGGATAGCCAACTTGACAGGCAAGCCATTGAAGGAAGCCACCAACATCCTATGGTTTGAGAGTGCATACGATGCCATGGCAGAGTACCAAATCAACCCGGTGAAGAGCGTGTATGTCTCGACTGGAGGTACACCCACTAAGGGACAAATAAAGGGAATGCTGGAAGAGACCCGACAAGCGAACCATTATTTGGGCTTTGACAAAGACGAGGCAGGACGTGGCTTTGTGAAGAACTTCAAAGTAATCGCCAAGGAAATGGGATTTGCAGACTGTATGGTGCAAGCCTACCATCCCTTAGGGCAATACAAAGACTGGAACGATGCCTTGCTTGGCAAACGAGACCAACGGTTGATAGACCAAGGAGAGATAGACTTCGACTATTCCAAATTTGCCAAGGAGCAGGAAGCTGAGAGATTGCAACAAGAGCAGGAACGGAAACTGCAAGAAAAAGAGGAACGGACATCGGGCTTCCGCAGATGAAGCACGGTGTCATTATCAAAAAGGAGAACTATGCAGCAGACATATCGGTATAGAAACATCATCATCAAGCCCCATTGGATGCAGTTTGTGATAAACGAGCTGCACTTGCTTGTGCTTATAAGCGTAGGCTTTGTATATGCAGGTATTGATGATGCCGTTCTCTCCACTTTGGTGTTTGTCCTCTCGCTCTTGCTTTCCCTATGCTTGGCATATCGAATGGTCTATCTATGCAGGATGCGCTACCTCATCAGTAACGAACAATTGGTGTTTGAGCATGGCGTGTTTCATCGGGAAGTGGATTATCTGGAACTATACCGTGTGGTGGATTTCAACGAAAGTCAAACTTTCATGCAGCAACTATTCCGATTGAAAACCGTGAGCATATATTCTGGAGACAGAACGACACCAAGGCTTGACATTATCGGAGTACCGATGAAGGAAAAACTGGTGACAACCATCAGAGAACGAGTAGAAACCAACAAACGCAGGAGGAGCATCTATGAGATTACAAATAGGTAAGATATGGTTGATAGTAATTATCGGCATAGCAACGGCATCGGAAGCCAAGGCACAAGTGGTGTCATCCAATCCCTTGGAATGGATGGCATTGGCAGAAGGTAATGAACTGATCAACGGTGAGATTGAGAAGCAAATCAACGGACAAACCAAGACGGCGATGCTGCAGAACACGATGGCTGCCGAGTTCAACCAGATACACAAATGGGAGAAAAAGTACAACAGTTACTTGAAATCAGAGAATGGCTATGCCTCTTCGCTGAAAGCATGTACCCATCTGTATGATGATGGCGTGAAGATTTTCATCACGCTCGCCAAGTTGAAGACAGCCATTAAGGGCAATCCGCAAGGCATCGTGGCAAGTATGAGCATGAACCGACGCACGAGTGAGAGCAATGCCGAATCACATTCGAGCATTGCCGAGCGAGAAGGAGGAAGAGCTTTGCTCAACAACCTGTATATCGAGACGGCAACAGAATTGGTATCGGTTTTCAATCTGCTGAATGATGCGGTGGCGAATGGTGGCACAGAGAATATGCTGACAGGAGCAGACCGCTCCAAGACCTTGTGGGCATTGAACGACAAACTATCAGCATTTCAGAAGAAGCTCAATAAACTGTATCTGAGCATCCGCTACTATACAATGAGTGATGTATGGAATGGTGTCACGGCAGGAATGATAGACAGAAGCAATGGTGAGATTGCCACCCAAGCATTGGGACGATGGCGGAGAGCAGCTAAGGTAAGCACACCATAATAATATAAAGCATACGAGTATGAGAATATGGATATTTTGCCTTGGCATCATGCTGTTTTCTGTCTGTAAGATGCAAGCACAGAACGACCCTGTGTTGGCAGGAATGATATACGCCTATACAGAGAAGGCGGAAAAGGAGTTGAAGAACCAGGAAAAGGTAATGCTGATACAGACTACTGGACATATCTGGTTGAAAGAGGAAGTGGAAGGAACCACCAATCTGCAACGAGAGTTCAACAACTACTTGGACTCGTTCCGCTCCATCGTGGTGTATGCTGCACAGGTATATGGCTTCTATCACGAGATAGACCGGCTGGTGGATAACTTGGGAGGATTCACCAAGCAACTGGATAAACATCCGAGCAATGCCCTTGCTGTAGCATTGTCTGCTAAGCGCAACAAAATCTATCGGGAGTTGATAATGGGCAGCGTGGAGATAGTGAATGACATCAGGCTTGTATGCTTGTCGGATAACAAGATGACCGAGAAGGAACGAGTGGAAATCGTTTTCGGCATCCGCCCCAAGCTGAAGGTAATGAACAAAAAGCTGCAACGGCTGACCAAGGCGGTGAAGTACACCTCGATGGCAGACATCTGGGCAGAGATAGAGGAAGGTAGCCACGACAAGGCAGACAAGAAAACCATCGTGAAGGACTGCATGAACAGGTGGAAGCGGAACGGCAAGATTAAATAACAACAAAAAGATACGACTATGAGTATATGGGCAAAGATAGCAAAGTATGGCGGCAGTGCCTTGAAAGGTGCAGGTAGTGTCGCCAAGCAAGGACTGAAATCTGCAAGCAATACGGCTGTGCATCCCACCCAAGCACTAAGAGGCGCAGGAAGTGCGATGAAAACAGCCGCCGTGGGCAGCGCAGCAGGATATGTGGCATGGCAGAACCTTGTCAACGACAAGAGCATGGTGGAGATAGCCAGTGACGTGGTGGTCGGAAAAGACACCACGGAGAAAATATCCGAAGCTGTGGAAGATGTAAAAGGATTGAAGAACAAGGCAGGGGAAGCTGTGGATGCGGTGAATGGTGCCATGGGCGACATCAACAGCAAGTGGAGCGGTATGAGCAACTTCTTCCGTGGCATCTTCGGAGGCAACGGATTGGAGATGTTCGGCAACTTCTTCAAGAACCTAGGGAAAGGCAATGTGTCGGGACTGAGCCTTGCAGGACTGGTGACAGCAGCGTTTCTCACCTTCGGACGTTTCGGATGGCTTGGCAAAATAGCAGGAGCCATGCTCGGCATGATGCTCATCGGCAACAATTCCAATATCAAGAACATCGTCAGTGGTGATGGCGGTCAAGGAAGAAATGTGAACGAAGCTGAAACTACCACACGCAGTGGCGGCATGAAACGATAAACATAAAAACGACAACAACATGAGATATACAGAAGAAATGATGCTGCAATCGAAAAGCGGCTATTGTATGCCCTTTGAGGAGCGAGGCAAGGACGTGGAACTGACACTTGGCTATGGAAAACAGAAGCATCCTGTAACAGGAGACGTATTTTTCCACCACGGACTGGACTTTGAGGCAAACCACTATCTGCTGTCAGCCTTGGCAAGCGGAACGGTATCGGGCATTGGCAATGATGCGACACACGGCATCTACCAAGTGATACGCTACGGCAAGTATGAAGTGACCTACGCCCATCTTGCCAACGTGTTCGTGAACTTCGGACAAACCGTGAAAGCAGGACATTTCGTGGCATTGAGCGGTGACAGACTACATTTCGAGGTGAGATTTGACGGCAAGGAAATCAATCCGATTGATTTTCTGACTATGCTATATGGCAATGTGAAGGCAATGGAACAGACCGGTAAGACAGGTTTTCCTGAGTTTGAGACCTACGACATGAATATAGCCACACAGTATGACAAAGACCAGAAAGAGATAGAAGAATTGATGCTACGCTTCATGCCATCGTATATGGAAGACCTGTATAAAGGTATGTATGTGACACCGCAACATGCAGAGCAGTCGCTGAGGAACATTTTTTCGCTATCAGCAGCGAAACACTATTTCTATGAAGCTATGCCATCCATCAGCAATCCATTAGGCATCGGGCAGAGAGCCATGCCCTTGGCTTGCAAGGTGCAGAACCTGCTGATAGCAGATTTCTTGAACTATCTGGCATTGCGGCATGGTATCTATCTGTCCACATTGAGCGAAGTTCTAAAAAAAAACTCCATGACGAAGCCATAAGGACGAGTGGCATCATCGACCCGCTTGCTGAACTGGACATCGATGTGCAGAGCTTTGACATTCCAAGGTTGGTAAGCGTCTATCCAGACCGTGCAGGAGTGAGATGGTGGACAAAGGCGTGGTTCAATAACCGAGAGGAAGGAGAATGCTCCGTGGAGATAGAACTGCAGCAAGCCATCCTTTTCATCCATGACAGAATAGAGAAGGACTCTTGGCTGGAGGAATACTTTCCAAAGCAGATGGAAGTGTATCACCAAGCCATCGAGCAGACAAGAGAACAGATATTAGGTCAACTAAACGTAACGCTATAATGAGTACAATCAAGAACCCGACACGCTTTGCCGAACTGGAGTTTTGCCTTCAAGGATATTTTGACGGCAAGCTGGCACCTGTGATGAAACAGGTGCGAGATGACTTGACTCACAAGCAACTGGAGGAAAGAGGCAGATACCAGAGCAGTTTGGCAGGAGTGCTTGCTTCTGCCAATCCGTATGCAGACAACACGGACTTTGTGCTGAAACAGACAGGCAAATGGAACAGCAAAACCACGGAGGACTATCTGGCGATGTGCAACCAGAAGATATGGAAGGACAAAAACGTCGTGAAGGACTTGGCAACTATTGCTGGCGACTGGCGCAATGCCGTGGTGAAAGAAATTGGACGAACCCAATATGACGCTTTGTCGAAAGCTTGTGGCGAGGATTTGGCATACGCATACGTTGCACAAAGGATGGAAGACCTGATGATAAGGAAGCTCGTCAAGGACAATACACCCAAGTCAACGATGGACTACATCTTGCGAAAGGCAGCACAAAACAGCATCTGGGGACTGCAAGAAGAGCTCCTGAAATCACCATTGACGGCAGAGATAGAGGCTCGTGGCGAGAAAGCCTACAAACCAAGCAAGACGGAGAAGTTTGCAGGAAGGGCGACCGCATCTGTGGTGGATGCCGTTACGATGGGCGGTATCGGCAGTTGGAAGTCATTGGCAACCTTTGTTGGAAGCGACATGGCATTGGGGTATGTCCTCGATTCCAAGAAGGGAAACGGCGAACAGCGGAAAGAGCAAGTCATGGAATTGAGCATCAGCAAGGGTGTGTTCGGACAGAACGGCAATGCCTTCACTGGTTTTCGCTCACAAGCCAAGAAAGTGAATGCCACCGACAATGGCTATGTCAAGACGCTCAACAGCCAACTCCATAACAAGATACATATCCCACAAAAAGCATTTACGCCTATGGCATGGACAGATAACAGTTTTAAGTTTCCTTTCCAAAAAGAGCAAGAGAAACGGAACGATCCGAAATACAAGAATGTACCGCTGATAGTGGCACCCGGCAAGGAAGATGCCTATCTGGAAGAGAAAGCCAAGCACGACGCAGCCAAGGTTGCAGAGGCTGAGCGCATCATCCAAGAAAAGGAAGAGGCGCAACAAACAGAAACTGATGAACAACAGCAAGCGCAATCAGAGGAAGAACTGCAAGAACAACCTGAAAATGATAATAGCAACGGATGGGAAGGACTGTTGAAGAACTTCGGACTGAATGGTTTCAGCGACATCGGCAATAACCTCGGCTATGTGATAGCCATGTTGCCCGACATCCTTGTTGGACTGTTCACTGGCAAGACGCAATCATTAGGCTTGAAGGACAATATGATGCCGATAGCCGCCATCCTTGCTGGAATGTTTGTGAAAAATCCATTGCTGAAGATGACACTCATCGGTATGGGCGGTGCTAATCTGCTGAACAAGGCTGGACATGAAGCATTGGCAAACAAACGGGAAGGCAATGATGGAAATGCTGTATCATACGATAATACAACAGCACAAGCAGTGCAATACAAGTCCTATCCAGACGAACCGTTGAATCCCCGAATAGCCAACCCTGTGCTACAAGGCAACTGTTTAGTGGCAACCATCGACCGAGTGCCATACACCATCCAACTGCCAGAGCATGTGGTTGGAGCATATCAAGCAGGAGCCTTACCACTCAACACCCTTGCCAATGCCGTGCTTGCCAAGAGCGACCAGATGAGACAGATGGCAGAACGCAACTATGGTGAGCAAGAAGTGAGAACTGTGAGAAACGAGGCGATGGAAAAAGCAGAGAACCGAGAAGTTATTCAACGTTCAAGATAAGACAAAACGTAAAACAATCATACAATGAAAGAGAAAAGTCCACAAGAGAAGAATGCGGCAGAGCGTCAAGTGTCACTGATCACCGAAGGCCTGTCGAAAGCAGCCGACAACAAGGGTGTCTGGCTGAACGAGCAAGGAAAGCAATATCCACGGTTTTACCCAAAGGGAGCGGCAGTGAGTCCGTTCAATGCCCTCGTGATGGGATTGAACTCCGACAAGAACGGATTTTCTACAAATCTTTACACGTTATTTAGTGAAGCCAAGAAGCGAGACGAGTCTGTGATGGCGCATGAGAGAGGTGTGCCGTTCAACTGGTATGCGTGGAACAAGTATGTGAACCGTCATAATCCGGAAGACATCATCAGCAGAAAGGACTACCAGGAATTGTCGGCTACCGATCAGACACAGTACAAGGGCATACATAATCGGGAAATACGAGTGCTGTTCAATATCGACCAGACCATGCTGCCACTAAAAGACAAGGAGAAATATGAAGAGGTGGTGAAGGAAAATGTCGTTGCGAATGAAGACAAGGCATTGCGTAGCCAAGTGAATGACTTCATCCAGAAGATGAAGGACAACCTTATGGCGGTGCGCAAAGACGGAAGCGGAGTGGCACATTATGACACGGAGAAGGATGCCGTGTATATGCCAAAGCAAGAAAACTTTGAGCAATATAGCGACTATGTGCAGGAGATGCTGCGCCAAGTGGTGAGTGCCACAGGACATCAACAGCGACTGGCAAGGGAGGGCATGGTGATGAAAAACGGCATTGCGCCATCGGAGGATGCCGTGAAGCAAGAGAAACTGGTGGTGGAACTGGCTTCGGGCATCAAGATGATGGAAATGGGTATGCCAGCCAAGATTTCCAAGGAGAATATGGGACTGGTGGACTACTGGAACCGCGAATTGAAGGAAAACCCATGTCTGATAGATGCCGTAGAGAGTGATGTGAACAATGCCTTGGACGTTATCCGCAAGGCAGAGCGTGGCGAGAAAATAGAATATTCATCCTTGAAGAACGAGCAGCAGACCACCGAGATGCAATCGAAGATGCCCAAGCATTACTTCGTGGCAGATGAGATAGCCAAGCATCCTGACAGCGAACAGAAATTTATGGTGATAGTAAGGGACAAAGAAAACAAAAGTGCTGATGTGGTATTGCCGGCAGGAGCATCATTGGATGTGAACAATGAGGTGTCGGGCATGAGCAAGCAGCGCATTGAACATGCCTTGCAGAAGGAAGGTTTTCTGTCTGTCAAGTTCTACAATCCCGATGGTGCTTTGGGCTACCATCCTGATGATAGCTATTTCGCAGGAAAGGACATCACTGTGGCAAGATTGAAGAACTGGCAGTTGGAGGACATATCCAAAATAGACGTGAGCGATGCTGTGAGCCAAAGCAAGCAGGTGGGCTTCGACCGCATACAGATGGTGCAGGATGACAACAAGCGTTGGGCGATGTATATCAAGCCCGAAGGACAGAAGGCTTTTTCCATCTATCCCGACAAGGCGGACTTAAACCGCTTCTTCACCACGCTGAAACAGGCGCAGGACACGATGGACAGTCTGAGAGTGGAACTGGCACAGAAATACTATGCGATGGCAGAGACAAAGCCAGACCTGAAGGTGGACTTGTTTGGCAGCGGTCAGCACAACGAGGTGGACATGAACCGCATACAGAAAGTGAACGTGTTCAAGGCAAAGAACGATGTCATTCTGTGTGCAGCCACCATTGATGGCGCAGACAAGTTGCAGCCTCGTGTGGTATCGCCAAGCCAATGGCAACGGATGTGGATAGCTGAAGACAAAAACGAGTATAAGAAACATCTTGCAGCAACCTTGTTTGCTGACATCCTGCAGAAAGGACAGACGCAGGAGCAGACTGCATCTGAAAAGCAAGTTGAGGAAACCGAGGTGAAGCAAGAAACGCAAGTCTCCACCGATAAGCATGAGGAAGAACATCGAGAGTATCACGAGGAGGAGAATAAGCAAGCATCTTCTGAGGAAAAGAAAGATATTAGGGAAGAGAAGGATGTGACTGTTCAAAGAGATAATAACGCTACTGTGGAAAAGAAGGAAGAAACAAAGGGTAAGCAGAAGGAAGAGACCAAGGACTCTCCCATCATGAAGCAATGGAAGGAGTTGAAAGCCAAGCATCCAGATGCTTTGCTGCTGTTTCGTATAGGAGACTTCTATGAGATGTATGAACAGGATGCCAAGCGAGGATCGGAAGTGTTGGGGATTACATTGACCAAGAGGAATGGAACGAAAGATTCATACCTTGCAGGGTTCCCTCACCACGCTTTGGACACCTATCTGCCCAAGCTTATCCGAGCAGGAGAACGAGTGGCTATCTGTGACCAGTTGGAGGCACCACAGCAGAAGCAGCAGGAACAACATACCGAGGAGCAGCAATGTTCTGGCGGTATGAAACGATAATTATGATGATATAAAAGACATGAGCAAGAATCAGCAATATGCAGAAAGATATGCTGCCGAGGCGATGGAGCAGATGAAGCGATATGGCATCCCAGCTTCCGTCACCTTGGCGCAAGGCATCTTGGAAAGCAGCAACGGACAGAGTGAACTGTCGCAGTTGGGCAACAACCATTTTGGCGTGAAGGCTTCGAAAAGTTGGCTGAAGAACGGTGGCGATTATCTTGTCTATACCGATGACAAGCCGAATGAGAAGTTCTGCAAGTATGCCACGGTGGGTGACTCATACGAGCATCATTCCAAGATTTTGAAGAACAGCAGCCGCTACAGCCAATGCTTCAAACTCTCTCCCGACGACTACAAGGGATGGACAAAAGGTATCGAGCGAGGCGGTTATGCCACCAATGGAGGATATGCTGCCAATCTGCAAAAAATCATCGAGACCAATGGGCTGCAGAAGTATGACCAACAAGTGATGCAGGAGATGAGGGCTGAGGGGAAGCAGTTCGGGGTGGAGCAAAATGCAAGGAGTTCTACATCAGTTTCGGTATCATCAGAAGACACTAAGAGTGTTGGAAGAGCATCGACTTCATCTTCTGACAAACAGACGGCATCGCAAAAAGGCAATGGACAATATTCATTTCCGGTGAAAAGAGACGATTTCCTGTTTATTACCTCGCCATTCGGTATGCGTCAAGACCCTATGGACAAAAGCAAACAGCAGATGCACAAGGGTATTGACATCCGAGCCAAGCATGACGATGTGCTGGCAACCGAGAACGGCGGAAAGGTGGTGTCAGTGAACCACAACACCAATACTGGTGGTGGCAAGTCGGTGACAGTGGAATACGCAAGAGCGGACGGAAGCAAGGTGCAAACCACCTATATGCACTTGGACAGTATCGCAGTGAAGGTGGGTGACGAGTTGAAAGCCGGGCAGAAGTTGGGCGTGTCGGGCAATACAGGCACACGTACCACTGGCGAGCACCTGCATTTCGGAGTGAAGAATATATCAGCAGACGGCAAGACAAGAGACGTGGATCCTGCATCATACTTGGCAGAAATAGCACAGAAAGGTAATCTGAAGCAACAAGCATTGTATAACGGCAATGACCTGTTGGCAAAATACAAAGACAATGGTTCGGGAGTAGATACCAGTCTGTCGCCTGATGATTGGATGAAGAAGCTGTTGTCATCTGAGAATGCAAGTACAGGATTGTCAAGTGCAGACCCTATCATGGGATTGGTGACAACCATGTATGGCAGTCTACTTGCCCTCGCCGTGCAGATAGACAACAAGAGCGAGGAAGAACAAAAGGCACAAATCTCGGAGGCTGTAAGCAAGAGACAAGTGGATTTGAAGCCATTGGTGCCGACAATGAAAGAATGTGTGCTGAGTGTCGGGGATAATGGCAAGGCGGTGTTGTCAGCGGACAATGGCACAACGAAGGTGACAAGAATACTGACCAATGCCGAGTTCAGCCGATTGTCGCAAGTGTTGGGTGATAGCAATCTGAGCAATGAAGCCAAGAAAATGCGCATTGCAGGAATGGTGAGTACCATCGTGCTGACGCAACAGGCATCGCAAAACTACGAGCAAGTCATGGAACAGCAGGAAGGTCAGAGTCAAACGATACAAAGAAAGTAAGGAAATGAAAGAGAGAATAAAAAGATGGTGTGTGATGGTGGTTCCACTATTGATGGGACTGTCGCTGTTTGCGGCTGTGGCATACGAAGCGTATCTGTTGGGCGGTGTGTATGCAGCTGTCGGATATATCGGGATCAATGTCATGGTGGGCATCTGGCTGTTTCGGGAAATCACCAGAGCCCCATTGATGGATGATTGACATTTGGAAATAATCAGATACTTGAAAGTTCCACATCTTGGTCGATTGAAAACGAATAAAAAAGTATTTGAGCTATGATTAAATGTAACGTAAGTGTGTGCGGAACCGTCAGCAAGGCTGCAGTGGTTCGCAATGGGAAGGACGGAATGCCGTTTACGACTTATTCTATAGATGTAGTGGTGCCAGCTAAGAGTGGTATCAACAAGACGGTAATGGTAAGCTGCATCATGGATGGAGATTGTGCCGAAGCTATCGTTGTGGGCAATCGCATCGATGTGAAAGGTGTGCTGACCTTCAAGAAGAAAGACGGCAACCTGTATTTCAACCTGAAAGGAATCGAAGTGAGCCAGCCTGCTGCAGAAAACAAGGATGGCATCGTGGGAGATATGGAGTTCAAGGGCAAAGTCGGTAAGGACATTGACATGAAGAAGGACAAGAATGGAAAGGCTTTCCTGATGTTTTCGGCTTTCAGTGCAGAGAAGATTGGTGAAGAATTTGCGTTTACATGGGTACGCTTCGTCCGCTTTGTGGAAGAAAAGGAAGAATGGCTGCAGCCGAAAGCCACCATCGAGGCAAAGGGCGAGTTGGAAATATCGGTGTATAATGACAGACTCAACTTGGGCTGCAAGGTGTCGGATTTGAACCAGTGGGAGAAGAAACCGTATGAACCTAATCATTAGCGAGTATGGCATATTACAACAAGAGTCCACAGAACAAGGGCGACGGCAAGAGTGCCGAGGACAGAGCCTTGGACACCTTCGCCAACATGATGATAGAGAAAATCGAGTCGTTGGGAAGCAAGGACGGTTGGAAAAAACCGTGGTTCACAGAAGGCACACTGAGTTGGCCAAAGAACCTGTCCGGCAGGGAATATAACGGCATGAATGCATTGTTGCTCACCATGCTCTGCGAGAAGAAAGACTACGAGTTGCCAGTATTTTGCACCTTTAACCGTGCAGTGGGTTTGAACTATCAGACCGACAAGCAAGGTAACAAGAAGCAGATGGTGGATGCTAATGGCGAACCATTGCCTAAGGTTAGCATCAACAAGGGAGAGAAGAGTTTTCCCGTGATGCTGACAAGTTTCACCATTGTACACAAGGAGACAAAAGAAAAGATACCCTATGACGACTACAAGCGAATGAGTGCTGAGGAGCAGAAGGAGTATAATGTCTATCCGAAGTTGAATGTGTACCAGGTGTTCAATGTGGCACAGACCAATTTGAAGGAGGCAAGACCTGAATTGTATGCCAAGTTGGAAGCAGAGAACAAGCCAGAGAAGGCGTTGGTGCAGGAAGGTGACATGTATTCGTTTCCTGCTGTTGACCAGATGTTCAAGGAACAGAAATGGATTTGCCCCATCAACATTGAGCATCAGGACAATGCCTTCTACTCCATTTCTCGCAACCAGATAACCATTCCTGAGAAATCACAGTTCAAGGATGGCGAGTCGTGGTATGGGACGGCGTTCCACGAGATGGTTCACTCGACAGGTGCGGAAGATCAGTTGAACCGTCTCAAACCGCAGTCGGGCTTCGGTTCCGATGAATATGCACGTGAGGAACTGGTTGCAGAGTTGGGCAGTGCGTTGGTGTGCCAGAAGTATGGCATGACCAAGAATCTGAAGGAAGACAGTGCCGCCTATCTGAAATCGTGGCTCGGCAGTCTGAAGGAGTCGCCAAGTTTCATCAAGACCACCTTGATGGATGTGAAAAAGGCAACGTCTATTCTCACGCAGAGAATAGACGAAGTGTCTTTGGAAATGAAGGAACAACAGAGTGAGGATGTTGCAGCTTCAGTATCGGAAGAAAACAAGGAAGCGAAGGACATGAAGCAATCCGCATCATCAAATGATAGTGAGCAAACTGAGGCAGAAGAAGAAAAGGTCGCAAGGTCTGCGTTCCGCCGATAATGAGGCTATTTGTAGCAAAAAAGCAAAAATCCAAGATGCGCACATATATATCAATGTGTAAGCATCCTGGATTTTTTCATTATTCGGGTGTGGCATCTTCGCTGTCATCATCTTCTTCATCGTCGTCTGCAAGCCATTTCTGCCAATCTTCCTCATCAATGGTGAGGTCGTTCATTTCCCAATCGTATGCGAGTTCGGGCATCGGGTCACGAGAGTAAGGAAAATGGATGGTATAGCCGATTTGTCCATAGGAGACATGGAGCGGAGTGACGCAAAGGTCTCTGCCGAAATAGTTTCGGGTGGTGAGGTATTTGCGCCAGTCGAAACGCTCATTGAGAATGTTTCGACATAGGCGGTGAAGATATTGTTCTATTGTCATAATGGATAGTTTGAAACATCAGCCGTAAGCAAAATGCCTACGACTGATGTGTGGTTTAAACTTCTTCCCTGTCATACATATCAGACAGGAACGACTGCAATCTCTCGTCAGGGATGTTCCCGATAGGACAAGGCTTGAAACTCTTGTCCTGCAATATTGGTATCTTGGGGAGGTTTGGTCCAGCATCCACGCTGATGCTCTCCATTTCCTTGATGGAAGCATAGCCATATTCTATATCGGCAAGACCGACAACGATAGAGAACAGCGTGAAGTCATTGCCTTCCGGCTGACCTTCCAATACATACCAACGGACTTTGCCGATGAAGAAGACGCATTGGCAAATGGCATCCTTCTTCTTGCCGTCCTGTGAATAAAGCGGATATTGCTTCAACTGCTCCGCCAACTGAGGTGTAATCAATCTACTTGTCATAGCTATATCTATTTATTTGGTGAATACTCTGGTGAAGATGGATAGTAGAGCTGCTGCTCACGCAAGGCTTCGATGGCAGCATGTGCCAAGGTGCAAGCCCATTCATTGCGAGGGTCATAATAGCCCTTCTGATAGTTTACAGCCAACTGCTCCATGAAAGCCATCATCACCTTGAACTTCTCGTTTACAAGAAAGCGGTGGTCATTGGCAAACTCTGCACCCACCTTGGATGCGGAACACATCTTGCCGTTCACGAAGCGTGAAAAATCATTGGCAAACTCCTTGTCTCTTTCGTTAATCATATTGTTCATATCTGTTCGGATTAAATTGTGAAACTTCTTTTTCTTCCCTATTCTCGAAGCCTTTACGACTTCATCGAGGGAATTGATTTTACGTGCAATCAAGAGTTCGGACATGGAGACAGACAAGGCAAGGAATTGGGTGATTATTTCATTGGAATACCCCAATCTTTGATTGGCGGAAGGCTGCTGATGAAATAACCAACCAATAGCAAGGCGGTACTTGACGGTCTGGTGGGCTGAACTAAATTTGCTAAGGAAAAACAAGGGAAGATGAAGGGGTATGGGAGATATGTAGTGACTAAAACTGGTAAGATTACCACTTTTTGATAATAGAGGGTACGTTTATTCATTATAACTGTTGTGGGCATGTTCATTGAAAAAGACCAATTGATTCCCGATTTTTGTCATTTGTGTCATTTTTCGGGAACGAGAAAATGGATAAGTGACGAAAAGTGGTAATTTTGCCACTTTTTGATTGTAAATCATGGTGAAAGTCTTGATTTGAGCCTTTGTAGTGACGAAAAACGGTAAGTTTACCACTTTTTGATAATAAAATCGCTTGTTCTTAGATAATTTTTGTATCTTTGCAGTGACGAAAAGTGGTAATTTTGCCACTTTTTGATAATACAGTATAATTATGGATATTAAAAGACAACAATATTTAGATCAACTAATCGCAAGCCAAAGGAATGGCTTGATTAAGATTATTACAGGTATCAGAAGATGTGGAAAGTCATATCTTCTGTTCAAGTTATTTCATGAGTATCTAAATTCGCAAGGAATTTCAGATGACCATATCATAGAGGTTGCCCTCGATGATCGTACCAATAAGGAACTGCGTGACCCAGATAATCTGTTGAAATACATCAAGGAGCAGATAACAGACAAAAATCTCTACTACATCATGCTTGATGAGGTACAGATGGTAGATGAGTTTACGGATGTATTGAATAGCTTGCTACATATATCAAATGCAGATGTATATGTTACAGGCAGCAACTCGCATTTTCTGTCGACTGATGTAGTGACAGAGTTCCGTGGTAGAGGTGATGAGATACATCTATTTCCATTGTCATTCTCTGAATACTGTGAAGGATATAAAGGGACAACAGACAAAGCATGGAAGGATTATTATACATACGGAGGGCTTCCTCTTATTTTGACGCTTGATACAGATAAGAAAAAAGAAGATTATCTGAATAACTTGTATAAGAGTGTATATCTCGTAGATGTGTTGGAGCGACATAAGGTGAAAAACATGGGAGAGTTTGATGAATTGCTACGCATTATCGCCTCTTCCATTGGTTCTCCATGCAATCCGACGAAGCTTGCCAACACATTCAAGAGTGTCAAGAATGTGGCCATTCATCATCAGACGATAAACAAGTATCTAGGCTTTTTAGAAGATGCGTTTCTTGTGGAAAAGTCCATCAGATATAATATCAAGGGGAAGAAGTATATCAATACCTTGGCAAAATATTACTTTTCGGATCTTGGAATCAGAAACGCTCTGTTAGGCTTTCGCCAACAAGAAGAGACGCATATCATGGAGAATATCATATACAATGAATTGCGAACAAGAGGATATCATGTAGATGTGGGCATGGTGGAAGTCAGAGAGCCAGATAAAAGTGGCAAGTTGATCAGGAAGCAGTTGGAAGTGGATTTTGTGGTGAATCAAGGAAGTCAGCGATATTATATCCAGTCTGCTTTCGCCATGCCAACATTAGAAAAAGAGGCGCAGGAATCGGCATCACTATTGAGGATTAAGGACTCTTTCAAGAAAATAATCATTGTGAAAGATGACATCAAACCCAAGAGAAATGAAGATGGCATCCTTACAATCGGTCTGAAAGACTTCTTGTTAGATAAAAACAGTTTAAATTATTAATGCTCAAAATACAGAAAAGAGCCATTCTGCAGGAATGAACTAATTATAAACAACACATATATTATCTTTCCATTATAACCACATCTCTGCAAAAGAAGGTGGTACACAAAGTCAGCCGTGAGAAAAATTCTTGCGGCTGATTTTGTATTACGATTGTTCTACAGGATAGTCGCAAGAACGACAGTGTATAAATCAAAAAGCGATTATCAAGAATGGAAAGAAAAATGAAATTCATGGCCATCGGATTAGATGGTGCAGAAAAGAGTGTTGAAAAATGGAAGAACGAGGATATTCTCGAACTTCTGGAAGTTTTGAATGACAAGCGTGCAGACTTGTATGGAGTGCTGGAGCAGCATTTTTCGACAAAAGCTGAAAGCAGCAGTGATTTGTCAGATATGTGTGGAGAACCTTTGGTAGGTGAGCAGAATGGAAAGTGCCGTTCCAAGAAAGTTGAGTCATTTAACTCTATACTCAGCGAGGCACAGTTAGAGGTATTAGTAGGATTGGTTAACGAATTGCATATTTTCTCCAAGCCTAAAAATGTTACCGTAGAGGTTTTGGCAGCATTCTTTCGATGTGAAGAGACAGAATTGCAAGTTTGCAATTTAAGATTGTTCTGCGCAATGATGACATCATTGGCAAATCATGATTTTATCAATCAGTATTGGCAAGCTCCTATATACAGAAATCGTTTGTTGTTGGCTCCCCAAAAGAAAGGATATGTCAACAGACGCGATTTGGCTTTTGCGAACCATGCTATAAACAACGTGGTTATGGACTATCGTATAGAGAGAATCAACCATATTGTGAGAAGTCTTTTTGACATAGTTAAACAAAAAGACTAACATGTTAGTGTGCGCATTCTCCGCTTATCACTATAATGCATTATATTTGCGCTCGAATTGAAAAAGTATCAGCTACATATAGCAGATACTATGTGTAGTATATACTAATAATAGTGTAAATTAAATAATTAGGAAATGAAGAAGATTGTAATTTCTCTTGCTACTGTTGCTTTTTTAGCGGCAATGGCATCATGCTCTGAAAATGAATTAAATCTTTGTGAATGCGGACATGTAAATGACAAAGCATCTTGTTATTTGCACATTACCGATGTGAACAAAGAAGGTTATGTTTTAACACGGACTGCCAACGAGAAAAAAGCCTTTGCGAATGGCGATGCAATAGGCATTTGGGTAGAAGATGCCAAGACGAAAGGCAACTACAATGATTTGTCAAATGACAACATCAAGCTAACAAACACCAATGGAACTTGGACGTTAGCAAAGAATGTTGCATTGACAGCAGACGAGGCTAAGGTGTATGCCCTCTATCCTTACAATGAGAATATGAATAGCAAGGTTGTCACATTAAATTATAATGATGCGACCGACTATCTGTACGATGTGAAGGAAGGATTGTCAAGCAGCAATACGACAACAGGATTGAACATGAAACATATCCGTTCACTGATGGTTGTAAAGCTGAACAAAGGTAATTATGCAGGAGCCGGCATCCTTGGAAGTAGTACTATAACAGGAGCTGGATTGTCATTGAATGGAACATACAATCTTGCCGACAGCAAGTTTAGCTCAACAGAAGGTACAGGAAAAATCACCATGACAGGTGGAACGATTTCTGCAGAGGAGGCTCTTTCCGAACAATGGTTTGTATTCACTAAACCTGGTGCAGCAAAAGGGAAACTCAGTTTCGCCTTTACGATTGACGGCATTGCTTTCAAAGAAGCTACTTCAAAAGAGAATATAGCCTTTGAACCAGGAAAGAAATACATCTTCAATATCACAATCAACAAAGATTACCACATCGAAGTTGAGAATGTAGAAGTTGAAGCATGGACTGACGTCAAAGAAGATGTTACCGTAACGGATAAATAATGGAAGAGATCCATTATTTCATCATTCTTACAGTATTAGCGTATATAGTTTGTCACATTCTCTACTGGTGGGGAAACCATTGGAAAGAACGGGCAAAATACGCTTATATGATCATTGGTCAGCATGGTGAAAATGAGGAAGAAAGAGAATGGGGCTATCGTAATGCATTGCTTGCAGGGGAACAAAAGGCACTTATGTTCTATGCTTGTGCTGCCATGAGAAAGTTCATGGACGAACAGCCCCTTACTCCCACTCCGTTTGATGACGGACAGGGGAAAACTATCCCTTTCGTGTTCTATGATTATTACCTACCAATGAGAGTGAGGAATTTCGGGACAGAAGAACAGCAGGAACTTTCATGGCTTGTCAATGAATTTAAGGAAGGAAGAAAAGATGCCACACCATATTTTCTAACGGCAATAGCCAGATTGGGAATAAGTGGAAATCTGACGGCATTGTTCATGCCATGCAGCAATGAGCACAACTATTATTTGCGTTTCAGTCCTTTGGCCAAACAATTGGCGAGGTACAAAGAATTGCATCCTGAGCTATATGGCATGACCTATATAGCACGCAGGGAAAGCAAGCACAAGAGTGTTGACCGATCGCAAATATCCGTTTCGTCAAATATTGTGATAGATGCAAATGTAGTAGGAAAGCAGAACTGCATACTGATAGACGACGTATGTACTACCGGAAATTCTATCAGAGCGCATATCGCAGAGTTAAAGAACTATGGGGTGCATGTTGTGGGCGTTGTATGTCTTGGACGAACAGCCCTTATTCCAAGTCATGAAAAGATAATGGATCAAGCAAGAAAAGACAATAAATAAAACATCGAGATTATGAATAGCTTAACACTCATCGGACGACTAGGAGCAGAACCAGTCATCCATAATTCAAATGGCACAATGGTTGCCAGAATATCGCTCGGAGTTACAATTAAAACGAGCAATACTGAATCTCAAACAGAATGGTTTGAAGTCTATCTATGGGAAAGATTGGCCTACTTTGCCCAGCAATATTATCATACAGGAGACAAAGTGTACATTAAGGGACATTTGACATCAAGTACCTACGAGGACAAAGATGGAAACAGCCATTATGTTACCCAAATTGTAGCTGACGAGACTGAAAAGTTAAGTACAGCCAAAAGAAACATCAAAACACCTGAGTAAACAATAAGGATTATGGGAATAAATAAGATCAACCTTGTAGGACGATTGGGCAAAGACCCTGAGTTCCGTTATATCGACAAGAATACCGCTATTGCACGTTTGCGCTTGGCAGTGAATAATTACGACTATGATTCCAATGGTAACAATAAAAAGTATACCACATGGGTGAATGTCGTTCTATGGAATCGTTTAGCTTTCGTCGCAAAAAATGGCTTAAGTAAAGGTACCGCCATTGCTATAGAGGGCAAAATGGCGAACCGTAGTTTTGTGGATAAGGAGGGCGCAAAACACTATGTCCTGGAAGTAGATGCAGAAAGCATCGAGACTATCAGTAAGCCTAAACCAGTTCAAGGCAAAGAGAGCAAAGGAGAAGAGTCTTCCGATAGTTATGTGGATGAAGAAACAGGAGAAATTGTATCTGCATTAGAATCGAACAATGAAAATGATTCGCCTATGTTATCTATCAAGGATTTTGAAGAGCCAAAGAAAAACAAAGGCAGAAAGAAAAAGACTGAGAATTAAAAATGAGCTATAAAGGGAAAGAGTCCATTCATCACGAACGGACTCTTTCTTATGATAATCATTGTTTTACAGATTATCGTTTACCGTATGAATGCTTTTCAAAAAACAAACAATCTCACTGCAGTATGACGATTGGCAGCAATTGGCGAATATTTGTCAATGCCACCCTTGCTTTTTGAAACAATCATAGACTTGTCAACGCCTCTTAGAATAAGTTGCTGAGTAATAAACTCCGCTCTCGACTTGCTAAGTGGATTATTGATTTCATCCGTTCCTGTTGCGCTGTCAGCTGCACCAACAACAGAAATTTTGAGGTGATAACCTTTGGCAATACGAGCAAGTTCATCCAAATTCGCCATTTGAGAAGCATCAACTAACTGCGAAGTTCCAATCTTGAAGAAAAACAGCACAGGCGAACCGATGCACTTGTTTCCATCTGTCATTTCCGAAATGTATTTATTCCATATAACAGAATCAGAAGCGGAGAATCTATACTCAATAGAACGTCCGTCAGCATTCGGTATTCCTTTACCATTCCAATCCTTGTGAGCCAATCTTGCACGGAGTGAGTTCAAACCGCTGTAGTCATTTTTCGGGTAGATGCGATGCTCCGTACTATCCGCATAATATGTCAGGCGATCGGCATAGGCTTTCAGCAATCCTTCAATCTCCAAGATCTTTCTCATTTCAGCGATGACATTGACATCCTCCGCATGAGCTTTGCTTAACTTTTGGTTGCGAGCCAACAAATCATTGGTGTAATCTGCCAGCCATTTGTTCTGGTTGATATAAGGAGCGGCATCTACAACCTTCTTCCAACCGACCTTCCCGATATTGAAAGTCAGTCCGGCAGACAAGGTGAACAAATTGTCACCAAACTTATTGGATGCGCCAACACCATCAAAGTCACGGAATGTGGTTGCGCCACCCAATTCCATGTTGACAGCCAAACGCTTTGTTAAACGACATTGTCCAATCACACCATAGTTGATGACAAACGGACTCTTGCCGTTATCCTCGTTATGGATAATACCGCAACCAGCATACGGAATGAATCCCCATCTTTGTGTGGTGGCATGGTCTTTGACAAAACTGTTGGTCACATTCCAAAGAAAATCCGCATGAACCATCTTGTAATCACTGACATCCTTGCTAGCATCTTTGAACTGAAAACCTTGGAAACTAAACCGTCCACCAATCTCTGGCGTGAACCATTTTCCTGCCTCTATTGCCAGAGAAGGTTTCATTCTGTCGAACAAGTTCCCTTTACCATGCGGTTTTCCTACAAAAGCGGAAGTGCCACCCGATACACCAACGAACCAGTTGGAAGACCATGCAGAAGGAACTGCCACTTCTTTGAGATATGTCGGCTCAATCTGTCGGAGCATATCCTCATTCATGACAGATGAAACCAACCCATTCGTGCCATCATCTGTTGTCTTCGCATTGCCCTGTACTTGTCCGCACAGGCACAATGCCATCATAAATATTGCTTTTTTAATCATAAACTTCAATTTGTCAATTATTCTTTCTTTTAACGTTTTCTACTCTTTCCACCTTTAGGTCGCATCAATCTGTTTGCCATCGCAAGGCAACGGTGCGCCCATCGCCTGTCATCTTCGTCATCATTACGTCCCCATTTCATGTCATTGCTGCCACCGCCTCCGCCACCTTGCCCTTCGGCAAATGTCGTAGCTTGGTCGATGTAGCCAAGATACAACAATGTGGCACAATGCAGAACTTCGGCAGTGTGCTCGGCTATGGTTTCCAATGGCGAGCCGTCAAATGCGACTTTGATTTCAGGTGGCAACGATGCCATCTTGGAACGGTAGTCAGTGACCATGCTTTCCAACATTGCTGTCTTGATAAGTGTACCAGCACCTGTCTGAGCTTCACGAGAGAACTGCATGGCATCCTGTCGAAGCGTCTCTGTCCGCTCCTTGACAAACTCCATGTCCTTGTTCAACTCATCCAACTGCCGGTCAGCTACAGCGAGCTTGTCTTTCTTGTCTGCCAGTTTCTCATCAACGGAAGCCAACTCATTTTGCAATTTTTCCAACTTCTGCGACAAGATGGAACTATCTCCTTCCTTGTTGGCAATCTGCACCTTCAACTTGTCAATCTCCAACATCTTCTGATGTTTCTCTTCTTCCAGATGTTCCACCATAGAAGAGAGACCTTTCACACGACGTTCTGCCAGTGCTATTTCCACCCGAAGATCGCTTACAGCCTTGTTAAGGTTGTCCAGTTCCTCTTCCTTTGAAGAACATTCCTCGGACAGGTGCTTGCGGTATTCCTCCGTAGGTCTGTGTCGTTGCCGAGTCTCCGTTGGGCTCGTTCCACGCATCAGTCCCCAAGGCTCATTGACCATCGCCAACTCGTCATGAAGTTTCGATGTACGTTGACTATATTCCCGATTGTTGGCACCTGCGAAAATTTCCTTGAAGGCAAACTTGCCGTCCTTGATTGGCAGAAGAACGCAATGGATGTGTGGTGAAGTCTCGTCCAAGTGTACATAGAAGGCAACGATATTCTCTTCACCATACTTTCCTGCGACAAAATTATAAATGTCCGTCGCCCATTGCTCAATCTCTGGCATACGCTTGACGGCATAATTCTCCTTGTTGTCGCCGGGCTTGAAGACCACCTCTTGGTCACCGAAGGCAAGCTCACGCATCTTCCATTGCGAACCGCTGAAGATGAAGTCCGCCACCGTTCTGAAACGTGGCTCAGCCAATCCCTCATTTTTGTCCTTGATGCCACGAGCAGCCAAGTTCTCAGCCATCAACTGTGGGATGGACTTGCTCTTGTCGATAGGTGCTGTCTTGCCTCCCTTGGAAATCTGGAAGTTCAGATGCTGTCTGCCGAGGTCATAGTTACCTTTGGCAATAGCTACCTGCCAAGCCCGGTCGCTCCAGTTGCGTTGGTATTCACGGCTGAGAGCGGCGGCGCATCCCTTACGTCCCCTGACGTTCAAAACCTGCTTTGCTATTCTTTCCATATCTCTGATATGCTTATATGTGTCAGTAAAAACAGTGTTCCAGCTTGCTGCCTTGGCGGACACTCTCCCGAAGACTTTTAGGTCGTAGGGGTAATGAGTTACCACACTCCCTAAATTCGTGAACAGCGGGCAAGCCCGATGCGCTAAAAACGGCAAGCCACGACGAGTGCGCTATGCCAGTACCGGACCGTGAGGTCTTACAAAGAGAATGTCCGTAAGGCAGCTACAAAAGAACAGAATGAACTCTACTTATGGTTGTCCGCCTTGGCGGTTACAACTGGCTTAACTGCTGTTTCAACTGTTGAGGTTGGACAGCAAGCCTTATAAGCGGAACACAGGGATTGGAAAAGGCCCATGTCTTCAGCTGTGTTCAATTTGACGGAAGCAGCCTTTCCATGACTGGCGATGTCGGGCAGTTCCTTTATCAGAAGGAGCAACTGGAGCCAGTCTCGATTGAGAACACGAGTGAAGAACTTGAAGATTGCGTTACGCAACTGAAGTTTGTTATGTTCTTCCTCATCTACAAGAGGCATACAATCCACAAGTCTGCCAATCATACAAGTGGCAATATCATCATATGAAAGTTGGTTGTCAGATGATGTCGAAGCAGAGTTGTTTTCTTGCGATAATGCTACTGCGCCCTTTACTATCTGCCCACATACAACAGCCGTTTCTTCTATGGTGGAAATGCCATTGAACCAACTGTCCATTGTGAAACGGATGATTGGCTCCAATATGCTATTTCGCATTGTCGGAACGTTACCGTCCTTCATGCCAATCATTGTGATGATGGTGTATTTCGTTTCAAACTCCTTGCAATGTATCAGCCCATGTTCCGTTAATTTTTCGAGGAACTGACGCACGGTGGCACGATGCCAATGCCAGTCCTCCGCAAGTTGAGTTTTGGTTGTGACAAACTGAAAATCCTTCAATTCGTTTGCCACTTCCTTGCTTACGGCTTTCGGCACGTAGTGTTCACAAGCCTTGTCCAGCAGATAGCAGAACGCTTCGTGTTTGGAATACCGCTCATTATGTCGGTCCTGGAGAGATGTCAGGAAGCCGACAGAAAGGCTTACCTTTATATTTTCCTTTGGTATATGTTTCATTGAAAATATCTTGTTGATGTTGTGAAATAATGATTCTCATTTTAGACTGAGTGTTGTGGAATGTGCCAGTACCAAGTGGCATATTCCAAGAATGGACTAAAAGTAGAAGTTTACGATGTCCTCAGGACATTGCGCCAAGTGTCTGCCACTGTCAGGACATTGTGCCTTGAAGATGACCTTTGAGGACGGATAGTAGATGGATGCCACCAAGAGCAAGCCCACCATCACTCCCAATGTGTACAAATGGGGAGTGAACATGAACACCAATGAGGCGGTAAAAGCGATGGCACGTGATTTCCTGTTGTCGTGCAACCTATGCAGCAGATTGTCTGCATAGGAGAACTTGAACAGCAACAATGCCAACAGTGCCGTTATATGAGCACCAATCTCGTTGGGCTGCATTTGATATGCCAAGAAACTGAACACCAATATTGCCATCAGCAACAGCAGTGTGTACAGTTTCCGAAAATTATGCGAAAACACCATGCGGAGATAAAATCTCTGCATCATCCGATTGTTCTTCCTGTAGCACATCGTTGATGCCAAGAGAAGAAGCATAGGGAAGAAAAGAAAGATAATCTTGAATATCATAGATCAAATTGTAATGTAAAACGGTCAATAACCTTCGAATAGCTCCAACTCAATAATTCCATAGGTGACTTCCATGAAAAGTCGCTCGACATCCGCCATTGTCAAAGCATTTGATGCAAGGCGTTTCTTGAAACCAGCATCCTTTCTCATAAGAATCTTGGCACTTCGGTCTATGTCAAGCAGAGGAATATGCCACTCCTGCCCACGGACATAATCATTGTTGGAATGACAGGCTCGAAGAGTCAGACACCGACAGCAGACGGTCTGCACCATGCCATGCCGTGAAACGGCGGTGTCTTTCCAATGGAACGAACTGCCAACGTCTATCCATGTGTGGCATTTGTGGATGATGTCCACGATGTTCTGAAGCTGCACGTCGCTCATAAATGGAACGTAATGTCACATGAAACACATCAGCATGTCCGCCTTGTCACGCTTGTACTTGAAGAAGCCTGTCCTCGCTTGCAGTTCCATGTCGTGGCACAAGTCACCGTACATGAACTCCAAGGACTCATAGATTGTCACCATGACGGAGTGGACATTTCCATTGGCATCCGTACTGGCATTCATCTTGTACATCCGCCCGAAATTAGGGTTGGAGAAGGCACAGCAGAACTGTCCGAACTCCGTATGTACGGAAGTCACCTTGTGATAAAGGATGACCAGTTCCATTTGGTCTTCAAAAAGGTTCATCACCTCTTCGAGAGGACAAGGCTTTTCCAACTTGAAGTCAAGCAGGACATATCCGTCTTCATAGACTGGCTGTTCCATGCGCTCCTGATTGATAAGCTCCGGCAACTGCAATGGTGCAAGTGCCAGAAAGTCGTTGAGAAATTTATGCAGCATAACTATTGTGTTTATAATGAAGAAATGTATAGCTTGATGAACATATCTGGCAATCCGTCTGTCATCTTCTTGTCCATCTGCAAGGAACGGCTGAGACTGGTGATTGTGCCTAAAGCATCTATTGACAGTTGCACCAAATCCTTTCGCTGATTCTCTGAAAGCATAGCCATGCCAAAGTCATCAATGGACAGGAACGGTTGCAGTATCATCCAGAAATAGGCAGTCCGTTGTTCAGCGGAAGTAACCTTTCCACTCTTAATATCAGCAATGCAAGTCTGCGCATTGGCGATGATTCTTCGATTGCTACGAACCGCCATATAGGTCACGGCATCCCTTGCCGGTAAGTTTCCTTTCCTTGAAGATTGAGCAATCATCTTGCATACATATTCTGTTCCACTTGTTATATGCGAAACCGACACGTCGCTCATCTCGTATAGATGAGATAGAAATGTTCTGAACAGCCTATCCTCCGTTTTCAGAAAGGCGAGGAACTGTGATTGGTTGGCAATGCCTTCCTTCTTCACCTTCTCCAAGAAGAAATGATAGGTGGTCAAGATTCTTGTCTTATCACCTTTATATTCCGGTAAAGAATCGAGGCTTTCAAAGAATCGTGATGCAACTATTGACAAACTATCCGTTTCTTTCATACCCTTGTAGGGTGTAGCTTTCGTCTTCAATAGAAGTACATCCTTGAATGTCCTTCGCTTGGCAGTTGCTATGCGCATAAACTCGTCACGGATGGAGTCATGGACATTGGAAAATTCTTCCATCGGAAACGAATGTGCCTTTCTGATGGTGTCACGCATCAAGCATGAAGAAACAGAGTCTTCCAGAGTGCGCCACTTGGATATTTTGTCAGCAAGGTGTTCCATTGACAAGTCATTGTCGGATTTCATCATTGAAAGGAATACCTTTTGCGCATCCAACGCTTCCCTCGCACCATGGAAAGACAGTTCACTGGCATCTTTTGAGCAAGATGCCAGCAAAAGGATGGCAAGTGCGATGGCAGACAACATGGATATGCGTCTTTTTCCTCCAAAGTATGATATGCGAAAACTTGAAGAGCAAGACCGCTTGCACTTCACCCTCAATCGGCTTTTTGCCGCAGATATGATAATATTTATACTTTCCATTTCGGACTTTGT
>ERZ808242.262-NODE-262-length-39512-cov-19.684492_pt1 | contig 39512 bp, 39 predicted proteins | sample MGYA00521244_ERZ808242 | MGnify/ENA primary metagenome ERZ808242 (study PRJEB31516, sample SAMN03275573) | gut metagenome | biome: mammalia-associated habitat; material: feces | host: Papio cynocephalus | place: Kenya | collected 2012-07-27 ... | reverse complement strand
ATTTGCTTAAGCAATTGAACTCAACTCCAGAAGCGACAATTGCAAGAGAGTTCTCGTCAGACAGAGATGCATCCCAAAGATACACGTTTGCATACTTTACAGAGAAAGACACATGATTGATGCAGGAACCTATCTTCTTCAGTTTTATTGTCGAAGCGAAAAGTTGGCAATGGATGTGCTTGGAATGTTATATATTTTTGTATAAAAAACCTAACATCAGGAGGTAATCTTTATATATTTGCATTAAAAAGCATGTTGCATTTAATAAAGCCAAAGGTTTATCGTAATTATTGTATTTATAGGAGATTCGGTTTCAGATGAAGAAAGTTTTTATAAGCCTTGATACAGAAGGACTCTCCGGGCTGACAAGCTGGGATGAGATGTCGACAGATAAGTTTATCGCAGGAAAAGCATACATAAGAGAACTGAATTGGATTATAGATGAGCTCTTCAAATGCGATCCTGAGATAGCTGAGATTACTCTATGTGATTCTCATGCGAGAGGCGAGAACCTTCCATATGGCGTTTTTGACGATCCTAGGATTACAATGATATCAGGATATCCTAGACAGGATTATATGCTTGCAACTCTTGATTCATCTTATGATATGTTGATGCTTGTCGGTTACCATGGGATGATTGGAGCAAAGTATGCTTTAATGGATCATTCATACAGCGCGGCAGGACTTTACAACATAAGGATTAACGGCGACTATGTTGGCGAGGTCGAATTAAACAGCTATTATGCTGCATCCCTTGGCGTGCCACTTGCATTCGTAGCGGGGGACGATATTCTTGAAGAAGAGTTGAAACTTACGAATCTCAGACCTGAGTTTGTTTGCACGAAAAAAGGTCTTGGACGTTTTGCTGCCAAGCTTTATAGCCCTTCTTTTTTGGAAGAAAAATTCAGATCAGCTGTAAGGAAGGCTGTAGAGAGATGCAAGAAGAATGAACTTCCTTTAGTCAAGGCATCCGAGCCGATTAAGCTGGAGATGGATCTTGCAACTACAGTTATGGCTGATGCTGTTGAGATGATCCCTTCTGTGACACGACCAGTGGGACGTACGATTGCATATGAATCTAAGTCGTTTAGGGATATTATGCATATGATTCTTGTCACAGCAATAATCACAGGAAGATATAAGGACTACAAATAAGATGCTCGATCCTATAGACAGAATAAAAGATGATTATCAGGATATGAATAGTACGCGAAGACGTATCTCTGACTTCATATTGTCAAATCCTGCATATTGTAGTTTTTTGTCTATCAGAGACTTTGCAGAAGGCGCTGGATGTACCGATGTGACTTTGATGTCATACTCCAAGAGCCTTGGCTATGGGAGCTTTGCTGATTTCAGGAAAGCTTTGCAAGCTTATGTCCTTGAGTGGTCAAAACCATTGGATAGAATGAAGTTCATCGCATCTTCTTCAGAGGATGAGCATTCTCTATACAAGAAGATCTATGAGGCAGAGAGGTCAAGCATAGACCAAGCATTTTCAAATGCTTCTGTAGAGAAGCTTGATCAAGTTGCTTCTTTAATAAGCTGTAAGAAGAATATATTTATTGCAGCTCACAATGCTAGCCAGACTGCAGCGCAATATCTTGAGTATCGTCTTCTATCCATTGGCGTTGAGGCAAGTATGCTCAATTTGTCGAATGTCCACCAAACTATCAGTCGTATTGTTGCATCTCGCGCAGAGAATACTCTGCTTATAAGCATAGCAACACCTCCGTATGGTGCATCAACAGTTGCTCTTACAAGGCTTTGCCAAGAGCGGGGCATTAGTATAGTTGCTTTCACGGATTATGAAGGTTCTCCGCTTGTTCCCCTGAGCACAGTGAGTTTCATCAGCCCCGGTCTTCCAGAACTAAAGGGTCTAACTACGTCTTATGTTCCTTTCTTTGCTCTTTTCGATGCCCTAGTATTCTTCTATAGCTACAATAGCATAAAGAAGAATGAGGATATCGATTGTTGCGATGTGGAGAATGAGTATATAAGATTGCTCGAAGAAGTAAAGAAGTAGACACTGCAAACTGACAATAATGCATTAAATTTCCTTCATTCTTTTGTAAAAAATAATATTTTTGCATTAATTCCTATTGAAAGTATGCTATTTTTTGCTTTACTATCTTTTGCATAAATATTGCATAGTTATGCATATGGAGGAATAAAATGTGGAAGTATATTGTTAAAAGACTTCTTCTTATGATTCCAATTCTTCTTGGCGTTACATTTATTGTGTTCTTTATTATGAACCTTACGCCAGGTGATCCTGCTGCAATTATTCTTGGAGATCAAGCTTCTGCTGAGGCTTTAGCAGCGAAAAGGTTGGAACTTGGCCTCGATAAGCCCCTTCTTGTTAGATATTTCAACTATATTTGGGACATGATTCATGGAGACTTGGGTCTGTCATACAGAAATCAGTTGAGTGTATGGGATCAAGTCATCGACAAATTTCCTAATACAGCTGTTCTTGCTGTTGCTGGAATCATTGTTGCTCTTGTTATAGGCATTCCAGTAGGAATAATCTCTGCAAAAAAGCAATATACAGCCATGGATAATACATCAATGATTCTTTCGTTAATTGGTGTATCGATGCCAAATTTCTGGCTTGGCCTTCTTCTCTCTCTTTTGTTTGCGCTTAAGCTGGGTTGGCTTCCAAGCCAAGGAATGGGTTCTGGTTTTGTTCCACTATTGAGATCGCTTGTTTTGCCAGCGCTTACTTTAGGTACCGGCTCTGCCGCAACTGTTGTTAGGATGACCAGGTCTTCGATGCTTGAGGTTATTCGCCAGGATTACATTTCCACAGCACGAGCAAAGGGCATAAGCGAGAGGGAAGTGACATTCCATCACATGCTTAAGAATGCAATGATTCCTATTGTCACAGCTGTTGGTTTGCAATTTGGACAACTTCTTGGTGGTGCTATGTTGACAGAGACAGTGTTCTCGTGGCCAGGACTTGGACGCCTGATGGTTGACTCTATCAATAGCAAGGATATTCCGATGGTAATGGGCGCAACTATATTTCTTGCAATCATGTTCTCTCTTGTAAATCTCATCGTCGATCTTGTATATGCATTTATCGACCCTAGAATCAAGAGCCAATACAAAAAAGCTGGCTTTAGAGCAAGGAGGATAAAAGTATGAGTGATAAAGCACTTAAGCGCAGAGGCCTCTGGAGTGAGACTTGGAGAAGATTTAAGAAGAATAAGCTTGCAATTGTTGGTATGTCATTCATTTTGCTATTGCTATTTATTGCATTGGCAACAGTTGTAATAGATTTGGTTACAGATAAGTCATTTTACAATGCACATGTAGTAAAACAGAATCTTAGGATGCGTTTGCAAGGTCCAAGCAAGGAGCATATATTTGGACTTGATGAGTTTGGGCGTGACATTTTCCTACGTATGCTGTGGGCTGTAAGATATTCGCTTTTCATGGGAGTCTTTGCAATCTTCTTCTCTGTAATTGTTGGTGGTATATTCGGCTCTATTGCTGGCTATTATGGAAAGGTCACAGATAATGTCATCATGCGTTTGATGGATATTCTTCTGGCAATTCCATCAATGCTTCTTGCAACAGCTATCGTGGCAGCTCTTGGAACAAGCCTTATTAATGTTCTCATAGCCATATCGATAAGCTATGTGCCAACATTTGCTAGAACAGTAAGAGCATCTGTCCTTACAGTGAAGGATCAGGAATACATAGAGGCTGCAAAGGCGCTTGGAGCAAGTGATTTCAGAATCATATTCAAATACATAATTCCGAATTCGATGGCGCCTTTGATCGTCCAAGCAACTCTGGGTGTAGCAGGAGCAATTTTGTCTATTGCTGGCCTTTCCTTCCTGGGACTTGGAATCCAACCACCGACACCTGAGTGGGGCTCAATGCTTTCTAGCGCGCGTTCATATATACGTGAGGGATGGCATATCACAGTGATTCCAGGACTTGGAATAATGCTTACGATTCTTGCACTTAATGTCATGGGCGATGGATTGAGAGATGCTCTCGATCCGAGACTAAAGGACTAAGGAGAAAACTATGTCTGACACGCTTCTTGAAATAAAGAATTTGAATGTAACTTACGAAACAGAGGATGGCATAGTCGAGGCTCTCAACGGTGTCTCTCTTAAGCTGTCTGTCGGAAAAACGATAGGGCTTGTTGGAGAAACTGGAGCTGGAAAGACAACGCTTGCTCGCACTATTATGCGTCTTATACAATCTCCCCCGGGGAAAATCAAATCAGGAGAAATCATCTATGAGGGAAATGATTTGCTCCAGATGAATGAATCCGAGATAAGAAAAGTCAGAGGAAAGGAGATCTCGATGATCTTCCAGGATCCTATGACAAGCTTGAATCCAGTGCTTACTGTTGGGGATCAAATTGAAGAGGTAATAAAGTCCCACAATCCTTCAATGAAGAAGACAGAGCTTCGCGAGAAGGCTGGCGATATGCTCGAAATGGTTGGAATTCCTAGAGATCGAGCAGGAGAGTATCCTCATCAATTCTCTGGCGGAATGAAGCAGAGAGTTGTTATTGCTATAGCCTTGGCGTGCAACCCAAAGCTGTTGATTGCTGATGAGCCTACGACAGCTCTTGATGTGACGATTCAGGCGCAAGTGCTTGACATGATCAATGGCTTGAAGAGGAAATTGAATACATCAATGCTTTTGATTACGCATGACTTGGGAGTTGTTGCCCAAAATTGTGATAGTGTTGCAATCATCTACGCAGGAGAGATTGTCGAAGAGGGTGATTTGCATCAGATATTCAAAGAAACAACGCATCCATACACAATAGGTCTTATTGGTTCAATTCCGTCTTTGACAGAGGACGAGAAACGCTTGAATCCAGTCGGTGGGATGATGCCTGATCCAACTGCTTTGCCTAAAGGATGCAAGTTCTCGCCTCGTTGCGAATATGCAACTGACAAATGCAAGGAGCATAATCCTGAACTTGTAGATAGAGGCAATGGCCATCTAGTTAGATGCTGGCGTTAAATGGGAGCTTAGAAATGAGTGAGATTGTAAAAGTAGAGAATCTTAAGAAGTATTTTGCTACGCCTCATGGAGTATTGCATGCTGTTGATGACGTCTCGTTCTCAATTGAAAAAGGGCAAACATTAGGGGTCGTAGGAGAATCGGGGTGTGGCAAATCCACTCTTGGTAGGACGATTTTGAAGCTTCATGAACCGACTGATGGTAGAATTTACTTTGAAGGCGAGGATATTACCAATTTCAATGCAAAGAAAATGAAGGCAAAAAGGCAAGAGATGCAAATCATATTCCAAGATCCGTTTGCATCTCTAAATCCAAGAATGACTGTAAGCGAGACTATTGCGGAAAGTCTTCTGATACAAAAGCTTGTCAATAAAAGGGATCGAAAGGCAATCGATAGCAAAGTACGTGAGTATATGGATCTTGTTGGAATCGCACCTAGACTTATCAACAGCTATCCTCATGAGCTTGATGGAGGAAGAAGACAAAGAGTTGGGATTGCAAGAGTGCTTGCATTGAATCCGAAGTTCATTGTCTGTGATGAACCTGTTTCAGCTCTTGATGTATCAATAAGAGCTCAAGTGCTGAATTTGATGCAAGACTTGCAAGAAAAATTCGGGTTCACATATCTGTTTATTACTCATGACCTTTCAGTTGTCAAGCATATAAGCAACGATATTATTGTCATGTATCTTGGAAAGATTGTCGAAAAAGCTCCAGCAAAGGTGCTTTTCAAGAATCCAGTCCATCCATATACGAAGGCCCTTCTGTCGGCAATACCTGTTCCAGATCCAGATTTCAAGGCTAAGAGAATTTTGCTCGAGGGCGAACTAACAAGCCCGATTGACCCAGAGCCAGGATGCAGGTTCTTCAAGCGCTGTCCATATGCAACAGAGAAGTGCAAATGTGCTGATATTCCATCAAAGGAAGTTGAGGAAGGTCATACTGTTATGTGCGCAATGGCATAATTTATCCATTTTTGGATAGCAAATAAATTTATAGGAGAGGAAGACATGAAGAGAATCACATTAATTTTTCTCGTTCTTGTAATGGCTGTATCATTTGCATTTGCAAATGGAAGCTCTGACAAGAGCTCTGCTTCAACAGCATCCACATCTACAGGCGGATACAAGGATACTCTTATCTTTGCACAAGGTGCAGATGTAACATCATTTGACCCACATGTGGGCAAGGAGACACCAGCTGTTGCTGTCACGAACAACATCTATGACACTCTTGTTGATGTAGATCCAGTTTCAGGTGAGGTTGTACCTCAGATTGCACAGTCTTGGGAGCAACTCGATGATTTGACATATCGCTTCAAGATCCGAGAAGGGCTTAAGTTCCATAACGGTGAGGAGTTGAATGCCGACGATGTGAAATTCTCATTAGAGAGAGCCATATCCAGCGCTGCAGTTTCCTATCTTGTCGATTTTATCGAGTCAGTCGAAATCGAGGATGATTATACTGTCGTGATAAAGACAAAAGCTCCATATGCTCCAGCTTTAAGAAACCTTGCTGTCCCTTATGCAGCAATCGTTCCTATGGACTATGTGAGTGCTAATCCAGATGCACTCAAGACAGCTCCAGTTGGATCAGGTCCATACAAATTTGTATCATGGTCCCAAAATGACTATGTCAAGCTCGAGGCTTTCGATGAGTACTATCAAGGAGCTCCAAAGACAAAGTATGTTGAGATGAAGGTCATTCCTGAAGCTGCTCAGAGAACAATTGCTCTTGAGACTGGGGAGATTGATCTTGCTTATGACCTTACTACAGCCGATGCGAAGAGAGTTGCATCTGAAAAAGGCTTGAAGCTTTTGGAGGCACCATCCCTTTCTTGCTTCTATATCTCTTTCAACACAAAGAAGGCTCCATTTGACAACAAGCTCGTTCGCCAAGCTATCAACATGGCAATCGATCGCCAGCTTTTGATTGATACTGTAAATGGAGGAAGCGGTGAAGTTGCCAATGCTATCATAGCTCCAGCTGTATTTGGCTATTACAATCCAGGGGATTTTGAATACAATCCTGAGAAGGCAAAGGCTCTTCTTGCTCAAGCTGGTTATCCAAATGGTTTTACATGCACTTTGTGGGTCAACAACAACCAGTCACGTGTCGAGATGTGCCAAGCTATCCAAGCAATGCTCATGGAGATTGGTATTACATGCAAAGTCGAGGTGCTTGAATTTGGTGCATTCATCAGCAGAACAACGGCAGGAGAGCACGATATGGGCTACTTTGGCTGGGTAACAAGTACTAAGGATGCCGACTATACATATTATTCTCTTGAGCATTCATCTCAGCAAGGTGCTGCTGGAAACAGAAGCTTCACAGCTGATGCTACAATCGATGCATTGGTCGAGAAGGGAAGAACAAGCGCAGACTCTGCTGTAAGACTTGAGGCTTACAAGGAACTTGCAATATATCTCAAGGATTATGCAAACAATGCTCCAATCATCTACACTACGATCAATGCTGGTGCAAGCGATAAGGTTGAGGGATTCGAGCTTGATCCAATTGGATACCACAAACTTCAGAATGTACAGGTTGCAAAATAGGATATTTATTTCATTGAATGCGGACTGGCAATTCCTCCGCATTCATTTGTCAGGAAGGAAAGATGAAAGATAATGAAGAGCTTGCTTTGATTGGGGAAATCAGCAATGCAAATGGGATTTCAGGGTTTGAGGACGATGTTCTCGAAGTTGTGAGGAAACACTCATCTGGTCTTGGCCAAATCAGTGAGGATTGCATGCGCAACCTTTATATAGCAAGAAAGAAGAATACAGGCGACAAACCCGTCGTGCAACTTGATGCCCATACGGATGAAGTAGGTTTCATGGTAAAGGCTATTCGCCCTGATGGAATGCTTGAGTTCATTACTATTGGAGGTTGGGTAGCTACAAATATCCCGGCTCATCTTGTCAGGGTAAGAAACAGCGAAGGCGTTTATATCCAGGGTGTAGTTGCATCCAAGCCGCCACACTTCATGAGCGAGGCAGAAAGAAAGGCACCTCTTGATGTCACGTCTCTTGTAATCGATGTCGGAGCAACAAGCAAGGATGAAGTTGTCAATGATTTCAAAATCGAAGTTGCATCACCTGTTGTACCGGATGTTGATTTCATATATGACGAAAAGCATAGGATCATGCGTGGCAAGGCATTCGACAATCGCCTCGGCTGTGCATCTATAATCGAAACTCTTCGCGCATTGGAAAACGATGATCTTGATGTTGACATAATTGGCGCTTTTGCAAGCCAGGAAGAGGTTGGGACTAGAGGTGCAACTGTAACAGTCGAACATGTAAAACCTGATTTGGCTATCTGCTTCGAAGGCTGTCCTGCAGATGATACTGTTGTCCCTGACTACCAAGTGCAAACAGCATTGAAAAAAGGCCCAATGCTTCGACATATCGACGCAAGGATGATTACAAATCCCCGATTCCAACGCTATGCTTTGTCATTGGCTAAGGAGCTCGGAATCCCTGTCCAAGCAGCTGTAAGAAGCGCAGGAGCCACAGATGGCGCTCCAATCCACATGGGACATTTGGGAGTTCCAGTTATCGTAATTGGAATACCTGTTCGTTATGCACATACGCATTATGGATATTCATCTATAGATGATTATCGAAATGGAATCAAATTGGCAACTGAGATTCTTAAAAGAATCGACTTTGATAGAATAAAGTCTTTCTAGGAGGAAAATGTGAAAATCGGTGGAATGTTTGAGCTGGAGAAGTGCAAAGCTGGGAATGAAAAAGAAAAGCCTAACACAATCTACGCAATGTCTGGGCGATGCGCACTATATGCATGCTTGAAGGATATAAAGGATGATGTAAAGAAAGTTGCATATGTTCCTGCATATACTTGTGAAACTGTTCTTGGTTCATATTTGAAGGCCGGTTTTTCATTGAGGTTCTACGACATAGCTCCTGATAACCTTACTCCAATATACAAAGAGGAAGATCTTGATGGTGTTGGAGTCTTTGGCTTATGTGCCTACTATGGCTTTATACGCTATGATCAGGATTTTTTGAAGATAGTCCATGACAGAGGAATAATAATCGTTCACGATACAACTCATTCGCCACTTTACACAGATCCAATGGCTGATTATTCGGCTGGCTCATTAAGAAAATGGATGGGCATTGCGTCTGGAGGCGTTGCATACAAAAAGGCAGGAGAGTTCAATATAGAGCTGATGCCACCAGAGGCCGAGCATATAAAGGGACGATACAAAGCTATGGAAGAAAGATCCATTGCCATCAAGAGCGGAGATGATGAGTACAACAAAAAAGCTAGCGAGACATTCTGGGAGACAGAACTAAGGCTTAGAAAGATATTTGATGCTTACAAATCAGATGACGAGTCGACATTTATTGCAAAAAATTTCGATTATGATGCAATGGCCAAGAAAAGAAGAGAGAACTTTATGGCTATAATCTCTTCTTTGGAACCAGCCTATGGATGGAGACCAATATTTACAGAGCTTAAGGAGCATGATGTTCCAAGCCATTTTTCTCTTTATGCTGATAGCCAAGACGAGCTTCAATCGTTTCTAAGGGAAAGAGGAATATCATCAACTGTCTATTGGCCGCTTCCTCCAATGATCGACGATATAAAAAAATATCCTGGAGCAATGTATATCTATAGCCATATTTGTTCAATTCAGCTTGATCAGCGCTATGATGAGGATGCGATGAAATACCTAGCTTCTGTTCTCAATGAGTATTCTGCGAAGAACAAACCAGCTTAGAGCTGTCAGAAATCCTGCCTTCTATGTACCATTTGGAATTGGAGAATGAATGATTTTTCGTAGGATGAGTTTCCTGCTTTGAGTGTTCATTCTCCCAGTTGTGCATTGTTCTGTATGTAGAGAGTCCTCAGCTTGGAGCATTTTATTGTCTTGGATGTCGAAATGTTGTTGAAATACAAAGACGGTTCTGTCAATTATTTTAACGTAGATTCATCTCTAGCTTTACAAGTGAACCTCCTCGGCCCAAGGATCGGGGAATTAGACCCAAGCTTCAGAGACTACGCACCTGCTTGCGTTTTACGCCAGATTGAAGTTTGAAGCTTCTTTCGAACAATCTTTCACATAGGCTTTTATGGAAAAATCATGTTTACACAGATTATCTGGAGCTTAAAACCGTATCTTAGGATTTCGGTATACCTATTCTATCCATCATATTATTCATTTTCTTATCAAAAGAAAGGACTCGTTGCCCACTTTTCTTCGAGATTGCTATATAGATACAATCAACATAATCAAGTGATGATGAACCATAAATGGAAAGCGCATCCCTGATGACGTCGCTTTCTGCAACAGCAACTTCTTCAAGAAGCGTCTCTAGAGCTGATGCTATTTCCTTGCGTTCAAGCCCATAGACCATTTGAAGGACAAATATGCATTCAAGGATGGATTCGGGACGTGTAGCTGCTTGTTCTGTCTGAATGATATTGGTAGCAACCTTGTGCATCTTGTCATTATCAGCAAGCATATACCTCAAAAGATAGTTTGTATCAACGAATCTTCGCATACTTCTCTGCAATTCCCTCGGCTATTGCTTTTCTTTCTGCCTCAATGTCCGGATTTTTCTTTGCATACTTATGGAGGATGCCTGAAGCGGTTCTTTTTTGCTCTTTCTTTCGGGCAAGATGTATAGTGACGTTTCCTCTTTCCTCGTCAATTTCAAAAGAGACTATGTCACCTGTTTTCAAACCAGCGGTTTTCATTACTTTTGCAGGGATTCTAATTGCATCAGAGTTTCCCCATCGAGAAATAATGGAAGTGTTCATAAGGCCTCCTATATGTATATACATTTACATTCATAATGTATATCAATATATAAAACAAAGCAATCATTATCCCTATCGGTTGGGTCGATGGTTCGTTTGTCTCTGCTTTCGATGATTGATGGATAAAAATGGCCCATGCATTCGCGAATTGGACAAAAAGCGAACATCTCGGATACAAATCCAGACTTGTTTGGATATAATTGATGCAGGATGGAAGAATATATCATGAGATGGGTGAGATACATCAAAACAAAGGCTTGAACATCTTTATGTAAGGATGGATTTTGGGAGTTCCTGAGCATGAAGATTGCTGTCTGTATGCTAAAGGGTGGAACAGCGTTTTTCCATTGCGATGAGTTGGGTCGGTTTTTCTATGGAACTTTATTTTCTTCTCCAATGGTTTTACAAGTTCTTCAAAAGTGCTACATATTAGCTGATACAACAAACAAAAGGAGATAGCAGAGTTTAGTTTTGTAACTTCTGCGGTAGGTGTCTATGAGCAATATTCTAAAGAGCAAGAATAGCGTAGATATGTTGTCTGGATCTATTTGGGACAAGCTTATAGCATTTGCTATTCCTATAGCTGCAAGCAGCATTCTCCAGCAACTTTTCAATTCTGCTGATGTTGCTGTCGCAGGGCGTTTTGCCGGCTCTACAGCTCTCGCGGCCGTTGGCTCTACATCGGCTCTTATAAACCTGATTATCAATCTTTTTGTTGGATGTGCAACAGGTGCCAATGTCTTGATTGCAAGGTTTGTTGCAACAAAAGATGAAAGAGAATCCCAAGAGGCTGTTTCGACATCAATCTGTTTTGCTTTTATCAGCGGGCTTTTCCTCATATGTGTAGGTTTTTTCCTTTCGAGGCCTCTATTGATGATGATGGGATCTCCTGATGATGTTATCGAGCATTCGACGATATATATGAAAATATATTTTGTGGGTATGCCTTTTTTGATGCTTTACAACTTCACATCTGCAATTCTTCGCTCTATAGGAGACACTAAGCGCCCTTTGATTGCGTTGATGATCTCGGGCGTCATAAACATAGTACTCAATATTTTCTTTGTCGCTGTATGCCAGATGGGAGTTGCAGGAGTCGCAATTGCAACTGTATGCTCTGAAGCTCTGAGCTGTCTGATTGTGATTTCATATCTAATGAAGGAAAAAGGTGCAATACGATTTGAGGTAAGGAAATTAACATTCAAACTTAAGCATTTGAAGAAGATTGTTGCGATAGGGCTTCCTGCAGGAATACAAGGAATAGTATTCTCTCTTTCGAATGTCTGCATCCAATCAGGGGTAAATAGCCTTGGATCTGTTGCCATGGCAGGAAATGCAGCAGCTGCAAACTTCGAATCCTTCTCCTACTTTATTTGCAGCGCTTTTTCGGTAACAGCTCTTACTTTTGCAAGCCAGAACTATGCTGTAGGGGACTGTAAAAGGACAAAGAGAGTGTATCATGATGCACTTTTTATCGGGATGGCATCTATGATTCTATTCGATATCATCGTCTTTGTTTTCAAGTACCCAATGCTCAAGATATTCACAGATGATTACTCTGTTATGGAGTATGCTGTCAAAAAATTTGAATTTGCATTGCTTCCTCATTGCATAATAACGATTTATGAAGTTACAGCATCTGTTTTAAGAGCAATGGGCAAGTCTCTTTTGCCATCTGTTTTATGCATAATAGGAACATGCTTTGTTCGGCTTTTCTGGGTATTTATTGTGTTCCCACAATTCGAAAGCTTCAGTGTTCTTATGGCTGTTTATCCGGTTTCTTGGATAATTACAGCTACGATGATGGTCACAGCATACAATATAGAGAAGAGAAGTTTGCTTTCGAAATAGTTTTCTCTTTATTGGCGATCCCTTTTTGTATAATATTTTTCTGAGAGGGAAAGATATGATTGTCTACAAGAATAATAAAATCGGCTTTCAAGAAGACATAATAAATGGCGTTATTGCAAACAGGTTGGATCAACTTTTAAAGCTTCATCATATTCATAAAGAGAGCATAGGCGAGTACAGGTCATGGGAAAACTCGCTAAAGACGATGGCAAATATCATATCATCAAGGGAAATCGATGATGATGTTGATATTGCACTCGAATATCAAATTCCTTTCACATCTAAGCGAATAGATTTCATGTTAGCGGGAACAAAAGATGGTTCAAGCGATTCTATTGTTATTGTAGAGCTCAAGCAATGGGAGAATTGTACTCCAACAAAACGAGAGTATGTTGTAAAGACATTTGTCGGCGGTGGTGAGCGAGATGTTGCGCATCCATCTCAGCAAGCATATTCCTATGCAAAGCTAATAGAGAATTTCAACCAGAGCATCAGGGAAAATCAGGTTGCGCTGGTTCCTTGTGCATATTTGCATAACTTTAAGGAAGCAAACAGAGGCAATATATGCCATAACCTGTATAAAGATGTCTTGAATGAGTCGCCTGTGTTTTTGCAAAACGATGGAACAAAACTTGAGAATTTTATTTCAAAATACATTGCACATAAAGCTAAAAGGGATTTGTTCTCAATTGTAGAGAATGGCAAATTGAAGCCATCAAAATCATTACAGGATGCTGTAGGTTCTGTTCTTGAAGGAAAAGAAGAGTTTGAGATGATCGATGAGCAACAAGTTGCATATGCAACTGTCCTAAAGCTTGTAGAGCTTTCTCTAGATAGCGATAAAAAGAGCACTGTGATTGTTCAAGGAGGCCCTGGGACAGGTAAATCTGTAATTGCTATCAATCTTCTTGCAAAGATCATCAAAAAAGGTTTCTCTTGTGTATATACTTCCAAGAATTCAGCCCCTAGAACTACATTTTCAAATAGCTTCGTAAGAGGAGGATGCTACAAGGTAGGCTACCTAAAAGGGCTCTTCAAGGGCTCTGGATCTTTTATAAATGCGAAGAAAAACAAATATGATTGCATCTTGGTTGATGAAGCTCATAGGTTGAATTTGAAGTCTGGACTCTATTCGAATGAAGGTGAAAACCAAATAAAGGAAATAATAAACGCATCAAAGGTCAGTGTCTTTTTCATAGATGAAGACCAGATTGTGTCAATGAAGGATATAGGTAGGATTGATGAGATACAAAAGCAGGCAAAAGCGCTAGGAAGCATGGTTTATTCATCAGACAGCCTTAAGCTTACATCTCAATTCCGTTGCAATGGAAGTGATGGATATCTTGCATTTCTGGATGATGTATTGCAAATCAGAGCAACAGCAAACCAATCTTTCTCTGATTACGACTATGATATACGAATCTTCTCCAACCCATGCGAGATGCGAGAAGAGTTGAGAAGGCACAATCAAAACAACAAAGCAAGAATGATTGCTGGCTATTGCTATCCTTGGAAGAGCAAGAAAGATAAAAGCCAATACGATATTTTTCTTAAGGATGGCTTTAAGGCCCAATGGAATTTCACGACAGAAGATTTTGCAACTGATCCTGATTCATTTGAACAAGTTGGATGCATACACTCAACACAAGGTCTGGAATTTGATTATGTCGGAGTAATAATAGGTTTGGACCTCAGGTATGATAAAGAGAATGGCAAAGTAATAACTGATTATACTAAAAGAGCGAAATCAGATATAACAATCAAGGGCGTTAGAACCGATGAAGACAGACGCCTTGCAGATAGGATAATAAGAAATACATACAGGACTCTTTTGACAAGGGGACAAAAAGGATGTTTCGTCTATTGCCAAGACAGTGCGCTATCAGATTACATCAAGGAGAGGCTTGAAGAGAAAAAAGAACTCAATGTTGAGATTGAACGACTTATATGCAAATGATAAATGTATTACAGGGAGATCATATGGCAAAATACATAAACTCGAATTGGAAAGAGTGGTTTTCACCTTTGATTCTAGCGCGTGGCCTTGATTATTTCAAAAACGGTGCTGTAGTTGAGTGTGAAATTGAGAATGGCTATTGCAATGCTGTAGTATCTGGTGGATCTGACTATGATGTTGAAATAGAGTTTGAGGATGGCGAAGTAATAAGTATGGACTGTACTTGCCCATATGCTGAAGGCTTTGATTCATGCAAGCATGAGGCTGCTGTTCTGTACTATCTTGATTCAGAAGAAATTAAAAAAGACGAGAGCGTGAGAGAAGGAGATGAAAAAAATAGCGAACTGAGGAAAATGATCGATTGCTTGGATGAGAATACAGCTAAGCTATTGCTTTATGATGCAGCATTGAAAAATCCATCTATTTGGGATGATATTGCAAAAAAAGTTCCAGCTGGAGGACTGCGAAAAGCCTATTTCGACAATCTATATAATCAAGCATATGGTTTCATCTTTGATATCAACAATACAATGGATGATGATTATTACGATGATTATGATGATAAGTACAATGCAATCCATGACCTTATGTTCTTTCTTGAAAACAATATTCTTCCTCTAGCAAATGAGAAGAAAAGTGCATTTTATTGCTTTTCTCTTGCTTCACGTATTCATGATGCTATTGATTTCTATTCCCTAATTGAAAGTGATTATTACGACTTTTGTTCCGATATTCTCGACTTGATAAGAAAAATAATGGACTTTTCATACAAAGCGTCCGATGACAAGAAGGAAATCGAAAGGCTAGCACGAAATAAAATGCAAGAGCCTAATTCCGATTCAATATACAGAGAATTTCTTATCTATACAGTCAAGGATAAAGAACTCGCACGAAAAGAGCTCGATGATATTCAGAAAAGAGATTATTCGATTTCGATCTATCCCGTGGATACTACAGTTCGCTTGATGGATGTCATTGGCTACAAAGAGGATGATATCAGACAAACATTATCCGAGCATTTGGATCAACGTGTTGCGCAAAAGATGCTTGCTCAACGGCTTTTGGACAATGGTGAGTGGGAAAAGTGCATCGATACAATAAAATACATATTGTGTGAACATGCAGGTCCAAGAAAAAACAGCGAATGCTTTTCAATGTTGAAGAATATCTATATTGAGCATGGAATGAAAGAAGAACTCGCCGATTTGATTTATTCAGATATCCTCCAATATCACCAGCCAAGTTTGGAGAACATTCAAGAGTTGGAAACATTGGTATCTGAGGAGAGATGGAATGAAATTTGCGAAGAATTGAAGAAAGCGCCGACAATGAGAGCTGTGATGCCTGATTTCTTGAAAAGCATCAAGTCTGACTCTGATTTGATGGACTGGTTTGAGAAAAATGGCAGTTCAAGCTATTGCTCATATGGTCGCTATCTGTTGCCGATCTTTCCAGAAAGAACTATTTCTGCATATAAGAGAATTCTAGAGGAAGAAAAGAAGACTCTTAGTGACAGAAACTCATATAGAAGATATGTAACTGTTATGGAGGATTTGCTTTCTGACACAAATGGAATGGATTTTGTGCAAGACTATGTTGAAGAGCTTTTCATTCAGTATAAAAGATATCCTGCATTTAAAGATGAATTGAGAAAAATGCTTAAAAGAAATGGTCTGATTTAAAGCCTATCATAGCTAAAGGGATTGGTTATTCATGGTTGATAAAATAGAAGTTCGCGGTGCAAGAGTCCATAATTTAAAGAATATTGATGTTGATGTGCCACTAAATGAGATAGTCGCAATAGCAGGAGTGTCTGGTTCAGGAAAATCTTCTCTTGCTCTTGGCGTTTTGTATTCAGAGGGTTCAAGGCGTTATCTGGAATCCCTCTCGACATATACAAGAAGGCGAATGACTGAGGCTCCATGTGCCGATGTTGATCAAGTGCTATATGTTCCTGCATCACTTGCTTTGCACCAAAGACCTGCAATTGCTGGAATCAGAAGTACATTCGGAACATCAACAGAGCTTTTGAATGTGCTTAGACTTATGTTTTCGCGCCTTGCAAGCCATAGATGCCCAAACGGCCATTATGTGCAACCAACATTGGCTGTTGCATCTGGAGAAGAGCTTTCATGTCCTGTGTGTGGAGCCAAATTCCATGCACCATCTGCTGAGGAGCTTTCATTCAATAGCCAAGGCGCATGCGAGAAATGCAATGGGACAGGTGTAGTCTGGAGTGTTGACAGATCAACTCTAGTGCCAGATGAGAGCCTCTCGATCGACCAAGGCGCTGTTGCTCCATGGAAATGCTTGATGTGGTCATTGATGACAGAGGTTTGCAAACAAATGGGTGTGCGTACGGATGTCCCATTTGGTGATTTGACAGAAAAAGAGAAAGAAATAGTGTATGACGGCCCTCTTGTTAAAAAGCATATCCTTTATAAACCAAAAAACGGCGGGGCAGCAGCTGAGCTCGATTTCACGTACTACAGTGCTGTGAAAAGCGTAGAGAATGCACTTTCAAAGGTTAAGGATGAGCAAGGCATCAAAAGAATCTCAAAATTCCTCAAAGAAGATATTTGCCCAGAGTGCCATGGTACAAGGCTTTCGGATAAGGCGCGTTCACCATTGATTGAAGGGTTTAATCTGCCAGATGTTTGCGCCATGCCTCTTTCAAGGCTTTGCTCTTGGGTACAAAGCGTGCCTAACTCGCTTCCTGTTGAGATGAGGAAGATGGCGAAGAATATTGTACAAAGCTTTCTTGATATTTCGAAGAGACTTATGGATCTGGGTCTTGGCTATCTTTCTCTAGATCGAGCGCAATCGACACTTTCCAATGGCGAAAGACAAAGAATGCAACTTGCTAGGGCTGTAAGAAACAGTACAACAGGAGTTCTTTATGTGCTAGATGAGCCATCAATAGGCCTTCATCCCTCAAATATAGAAGCTCTTGTGGATGTAATGCATAGCCTCATCAACGATGGAAACTCAGTTGTCCTTGTCGATCATGATACAGATATATTGAACAAAGCCAATTACATGATTGAAATGGGTCCAGGAGCAGGAGATGGCGGGGGAGAGGTTATTGCCAATGGAACAATAGATGAAATAAAGAAAAACGAAAAATCAAGAATTGCTCCGTTCTTGGCTGGCGAGAGGCTAGTCCGCAAAGGGAAAACAAATATAATTGATATCTTCTCTAATGGAAAAATCGAGCTTAAGACAAAAGCAATACATACTGTAAAACCTCTTTTTGTAGAGATTCCAAAGGGACGGATGACAGTTGTAACTGGTGTCTCTGGATCTGGCAAAACGACTATGGTTCTTGAAAGTCTTGCGCCAGCTATAGAAGCTTTGATCGATAAAAAAGAGCTTCCTGAAAATGTTGTCTCAATAAAGGCTGATAATATTCGTCATGTGAAGCTTATAGATGCAACTCCAATCGGAATAAACGTTCGCTCGACACTTGCAACATATGCAAATATTCATGATGAGCTTAGGAAAGTCTTTTCAAAGACGCCTTTGGCAAAGCAAAGATCGTTGCATGCTGGAGATTTTTCATATAACACAGGTGCTCTCAGGTGCAAAAAATGCGATGGGACAGGATCCATAACGCTTGATGTACAGTTCTTGCCTGATGTGTTGATCCAATGTCCAGATTGTCATGGTTCAAGATATTCAAAGGAAGCATATGAGATAAAATACAAGAATAAGAAAGGATGTGAGTATTCTCTTCCAGAGCTGATGAGCATGGATGTGGCAGATGCAATTGGCGCCTGCTCTGACATTCCTCTTGTTAAGCAAAGGTTGGATGTCCTTCAATCTATTGGACTGGGCTATTTGGAGCTTGGGGAAGATACTCCGAGCCTTTCGGGTGGAGAGGCTCAACGCTTAAAGCTTGCAAGTGAGATGAAGAAAGCTCAAGATGATTCGCTTTTTATATTTGACGAGCCGACAATAGGCCTTCATCCTCTGGATGTTGAGGTTTTGTTATCTGTATTTGATTCTCTTTTGGAAAAAGGTGCGACTATCATAGTTATAGAGCATGATTTGTCGGTGATAAAGAATGCTGATTACATTATAGATATGGGCCCCGGGGGAGGAGATGAAGGGGGAAATATCGTTTATATGGGCCCTGTCGATGAAATAAGGAAATGCAAAGATAGTGTAACAGCAAAGTACATTTAATTATTCGGAGGATGGTTTATGAATAGATTCGTGACGCTAAAAGACGGGACAAGAGTTGCTGCAATTGGACAAGGTACATGGTATCTTGGCGAGAATAGATATACAAGGAATGCTGAGATCGATGCACTTCGTACAGGAATAGAGTTAGGCCTGACTTTGATTGACAGCGCTGAGATGTATGGAGATGGAAAAGCAGAGAAGCTTGTTGGTGATGCTATAAAAGGGTATGACAGAAAAAAACTTTTCCTTATTTCAAAGGTTTATCCATTCAATGCGGGCAGGAAAAATATCTTTTCTTCTTGCAAGAACTCCATAGAAAGGATGAATGCAGATTACTTGGATCTCTATTTGCTTCATTGGAGAGGAGGAATTGCGCTTTCAGAGACAGTCGAGTGTATGGAAAGACTTGTCGAGGAAGGTTTGATCAAGAGGTGGGGCGTCTCCAACTTCGATGTCGATGATATGGACGAGCTTTTGTCTTTGCCAAATGGACATGATTGTGCTGTCGACCAAGTTCTCTACAACGTAGCGTCAAGAGGGATCGAGTACGAACTTATGCCTCTTCTTTCCAATGATGGTATTCCTGTGATCTCTTATTGCCCATTAGCTCAGGCGGGGATGCTTTCTGATGGATTGATGTCGAATCCTGTCTTGCTGAGAATAGCTGAAAAGCATAGTGTATCAGTTGCTGTCATACTTCTTTCCTTTGCAATACGGAATGGAAAGACAATAGCAATTCCCAGATCTTCAAAGTCTGAGCATGTTCGCGACAATAGAAGAGCGCTTGATGTTGAGCTTGATCAGGAGGATCTTTTGCTTATCAATAAGGAGTTCCCAGCACCAAGGAGGAAGTTTCCTCTCGATATAGTTTGATTATTTTTTGCAAATTGTTGTTTAAATCTTCGAGTATGTATACTATTGTCCCATGCAAGTGCATCGAATCGATTTTTCAAAAGGCAAAGTATCATCTTGTATTTTGAAGCTCTCATTTCCATTGATGTTGGCAGAGCTTGTTAATCTTTTATACAACATGGTCGATAGGGTTTACATAGGTCATATTCCAGATGTCGGGAGCACAGCGCTTACTGGCCTTGGGCTTTGTTTTCCGATTATTTCGCTAATCAGCGCCTTTGCACGCCTCTTTGGTTTCAATGGCGGGGCGCCTCTTTGTTCGATGGCTCGTGGCAGAGATGATCTAGAGGAAGCAAGCTTTGTGATGGGAAACTCGATTTCGATGTCGATTTTGACAGGTCTTGCTATGACGATTGCAGTCTTGCTTTTTTCAAAGCCTGTTCTATATCTTTTTGGTGCAAGTGATTTTTCTTTTCCATATGCTTCGGATTATTTGAGAATATATGCCTTGGGCTCTGTGCCTGTGTTGTTGACTCTTACGATGAATGCATTTATCAACAGCCAGGGATTCACATTCATCGGTATGCTATCGGTTTTGATTGGTGCTGTTGCAAACATCATCCTTGATCCGATCCTTATCTTCACTTTTTCTTTGGGTGTAAAAGGTGCAGCAATTGCAACAGTAATCAGTCAGACGCTCTCAGCTTCATTTGGACTTTCGTTCCTGCTAGGAAGGAATGCAATAGTCAAGTTAAGAGCAAAGTATATGAAATTGGATCTACATCGGTGCATGAAAGTAGTCGTTTTGGGCGCGAGCGGTTTTACGATGGGTGCTACAAACTCGATAGTGCAACTTGTTTGCAATAAGGCCGCTTTTATCTATGGTGGTGATTTGTATGTCGGTGTCATGACAATACTGAACTCTGTTAGGGAAGTATTCAGTACTCCAGTCAATGCAATCGGCTCTGGTGCAAGTCCTGTAATGAGCTATAACTATGGCGCAATGAATGGTGAAAGAGTAAGGAAGGCTAGCGACTTTGCGCTTGCAAGCTGCTTGGTTATATCTGCAATTGTGTGGCTTCTTGTTTTCCTTTTTCCAGCCAAGATGGCAATGCTTTTCACTCAAGATGAGATTATGATTAATGCTTCTATTTCGGCTTTGCGGATCTACTTCTTCGGCTTTGTCTTCATGGCTTTCCAAGTATCTGGACAGCAAACATTCGTATCCCTTGGGAAAGCAAAAGAGGCTATATTCTTCTCGCTTTTCAGGAAAGTTGTAATTGTTGTTCCATTGACGATTCTCCTTCCGCGTTTTTTCGCAATAAACGGAGTAATGCTCGCAGAGCCTATAAGCAACGTAATCGGAGGTTTATCCGCATACATAACAATGAGGCACGTTGTGATGCCTGAATTGAAGAAAATGAGTATAAGAAAACCTGAAATAATTGTATAACTAGATACTAGAAGGAGATGATATAGCCAATGGAAAATGCTTTTTTTGATATTAATAGCATGCTAGAAGATGATTTGTTTTATGAATATCTTGATAAGATTTCCTCTCCAGATGTGCCACTTTCAGAAAAGAAGAAGTGTTTGAAGAAAGCTAAGGCAATTCATCCAGATGATTTGGAACTTGCCATGATATCGACTGATCTGGAAACTGACGATCCCATAAAGAAGCTTGGTATGTATGATCTAGCAATCAAAAAAGAGGAAGAAAAACTTGAAAAAGATGGTTTTTTCAAGGAATATATGGGTGAATTTTGGCTTGCATTTGAGACAAGGCCATATATGAGAGCCTTGATGGAGAAGTCGGAGCTTCTTCGTTTTTTGGGTAGGACTCTTGATGCTATTTCTTTATCTGAGAGGATGCTTGAGCTTAATAACAACGACAACTTGGGTGTTCGATATAATTTGATGACCCTATATGCTTTGATGATTGATGAAGCTAAAGCTAAGGATTTATATGCCAAATACAAAGAGGAATCAGCCTTTATGCTTTTGCCTTTTGCCATATTGTATTTCAGAGTAGGCAAATACAAAGAATGCGATAAAGTGCTAGAGAAGATTAAGAATATGAACACTTATCTTCTTGCAATGATTGAAAGTGGGGATTTTCTAGTATATGAAGATGAAGAATGCCCTCCATTCTACTCAATTGGCTCTTATGAAGAGGCTCTTTGCGTAGTTGATGAAAACAGAAGCTTGTTGAAGTCGCAGATCGGCTTTCTAATCTACTTGAAGAACAAATCATCTAAGATGCCGAAAGAACAAAACAAAAAAGCAAGAAGTAATATCAAGAAAAGCTAAAAAAACACAAGAGATTGCACTTGCTTGCTTTCTTCGATAGACATAATGTTTTTGTATGAAAAGAGAAGCATTTGTAATGTACCTTAAAAAAGGGTGTGAAGAGGAATACGAGAAACGGCATCGTGCTTTATGGCCAGAAGTAAAGGCCAAATTGAAGGAAAGCGGTGTCTATGATTACTCGATTTATCTTGAAAAGGAAACTGGGACTTTGTTTGCTTTCCAGAAAGTTGAGGGCGAGAGTGGCAGCCAGGATTTAGGAGGAGATGAGATAATCCAAAAATGGTGGGATTATATGAAGGATATAATGTATACTAACGCCGATAATTCGCCTGTCTCTATTCCTTTGAAAGAGGTGTTTCATCTCGATTGACGCCATTGCTCAGGAGTTACTCCATAATATTTGCTGAAAGTTCGTGAAAAGTGTTCTGCAGAGCTGTAGCCAATTTGCCACGAAATTTCCTTGCATGATAGGGAAGTGGATGAAAGCAACTTGCATGCTTCATCCATTTTCTGTCTACGTACGATTGAAGTAAAGCCTTCCTTGAATTTCTTCTTGAGCAAAGATGATGCATATTGCTCAGATATTCCGAATTTTGATGCAAAAGATGATAGCGTTACTGTTCTGTAATTAGCTTTAATATAGTCTAGATAGCAATATAATGCCGCTTTTTCCTTTGATGATGTCAAAATGCACTTGTTTCTTTCCAATCTTGCAAAAAGAAGCCTTAAAAGAGCTTCCTCTATTTTCCTTGTCGCAAAATCCTTTGTTTCACCTTCTTTTACGAGGCTTTCAATTATCGATTCTGTTTCATCTGAGGCAAAAACGCCATATTTTGAGCTTAGGATTCTTTCATAGTCAGGCAAAAGATTGAAAAAGAGTTCTTTCCTTATAAGTATATTGAGAGCAATTGTCTCCTGATCAAAAACTCCTATCGTATGATATGTGCCGGGAGCAATGAAAAGGATTTGACCTCGTTCCAGAGTAAATGATTCTCCTTCGATATTTTCCTCAGCTTTCCCTTTGTAAATCCAAGTCAGTTCTGCAAACTCATGGCAGTGCAAATACTTTGGCATAAAGACTGGATGCTTAAGTACTTTTACTGGCGATTCATTTGATAGATTATAGCTTTTTGATGCCAGCACTGGCCTTATTTTTTTTGCCTCGGTGTCAAGAACGCAAAGCTCCTTGCTTGCTACATAGTTGTTTTTGTATATCTTCTCTTCTTCTGTTAAAGACGAAAAACAATCAAGAATGCTACCCATTGCAATGATAATTATCGATTATAGATTAAAAAATATCAATAGAATGTAATAACTATCATGACATTGATTCAAAATAGGATAGTATCCTATAGCCATGAGATATCTTGCAATAGACATTGGTGCATCTGGAGGGAAGATACTTTCAGGTATGCTCCATGATGGGAAACTAAAAACAAAAGAAGAGTACAGATTTCCAAATGGTCCGGAACTTGTAGATGGACACTTGGTTTGGAATATACCAAAACTCTTCCATCATATCATTGAAGGTTTGAGAAAAGCTGGAAGCGCTGATTATGTCAGCATAGACACATGGGGCGTTGACTACGTTTTGCTTGATAAAGACGCAAATGTGCTAGGCCCGACTTTTTGCTATAGAGACAAGAGGTGTGAGGATATTTCCATCCCGATAAGCAAAAAGGAGTTGTATGCTAGAACCGGTACGCAATACCAAAGATTCAATACAATCTATCAACTGGTGGCTCACCAAAGAGAATACAAGGATCTAGTCGATAGAGCAGAGGATCTTCTTTTTATTCCTGATTATCTCAATTTCTTGCTTACTGGAAGAAAATCACAGGAATATACATTTGCATCTACTACTGGACTCTTGGATGCAAGAGAAAAGAGATGGGATTATGATTTGATTGATTCTTTGTCCTTGCCTGCAAAGCTGTTCAATGATATATCATATCCGGGATTGAACTTAGGCAAGATGAAAAAAGAGATCAGTGCCTACATAGGATATTCTCCAGAGGTTTTGCTCTCCCCATCACATGATACAGCTTCTGCTGTCATCGGCTCTCCAATGGGAAAAGGGGAGTTGTTTCTTTCGTCTGGAACATGGTCGCTTCTTGGCACTGTGATTGACAGCCCGATTCTTACAGAAGAAAGCAGGAAAGCAAATTTCACAAATGAAGGTGGAGCGTTTGGCGACATCCGCTATTTGAAGAATATAATCGGAACATGGCTCTTGCAAAATCTGAGAAAAGAGTGTGATGATGTTGATTTCATGACTCTGGAGAGAGAAGCAGAAGAGGCTTGCGTCAATGGCTATGTGGATGCATTTTCAGAGAGGTTCCTAGCACCAGAGAGCATGAAGGGCGAGATTTCAAAAGCATTGGCTGAAGGGGGCTTTCCACAATGCTCAACAAGAGGTGAGATAGCAAGAGTCATATACGAATCGCTATCAAATGCTTATAAGCAAACAATTGATGAGATTTCTGCACTTACAGGGAAAAAATACAAAGAGATCTCTATAGTTGGTGGTGGCTCAAAAGATAGGTTTCTTGCAAGGCTTTGCGCATCCAAGACTGGGATGGCAATAAAGCGTGGTCCTATAGAGGCAACAGGTGTTGGAAATCTTATCTCGTCTATGATTGCAATTGGTGAGATTGAAAAAGAGAACAGGATTGATATTATAAAAAGATCTTTCGATATAAAAGAGGAGAGGGTATGAGCTACGAATATGCAAAAAAACGATATGCTGAGTATGGCGTTGATACGGAAAAAGCACTGGATGTGCTTTCGAATATTCCAATCAGTATTCAATGTTGGCAAGCAGATGATGTAAGAGGATTCGAAAGGAATGCAAAATCGCTATCAGGTGGAATACAAGCCACAGGGAACTATCCTGGTAGGGCAAGAAATCCAAAAGAGCTCATGGATGATTTTTCGTTCGCTATATCTCTTATTCCAGGCAAGAAAAAGTTGAATTTGCATGCTTCATATCTAAGCTCCGGGCGTGATGTGGATAGGAACAAGATTGAGCCAGAGGATTACAAAGAGTGGGTTGATTATGCAAAGAGAGAGGGAATCGGACTTGATTTCAATCCAACATTCTTCTCGCATCCAATGGTCAAGGATAATCTGACACTTTCATCTTATGATAAAGATGTAAGGAAATTCTGGGTTGAGCATGGGATAAGATGCCGAAAAATCAGTGCATATTTTGCAAAAGAGCTTAGAGAGGATTGTGTTTGCAATCTATGGATTCCGGATGGCTTTAAAGATGAGCCTGCAGATAGGCTTTCCCCGAGACTCAATCTCAAGAAGAGTTTGGATGAAATCTACAGCGAGCATTTAGATGGTGTAATTGACTGTGTGGAGAGCAAAGTATTTGGAATCGGTCTTGAATCATTTACAGTAGGTTCTTCTGAGTTCTATCTTTCATATGCTTCAAGAAAAAATGGCATTTTCCCTCTTTTGGATGCCGGACACTATCATCCAACAGAAGAAATCAGCGAAAAGCTTTCCGCTCTTCTTTGCTTTTTCGACAAAGTGCCACTACATGTTACTCGCCCTGTTCGTTGGGATAGCGACCATGTCGTAAGGCTAACAGATGAAATAAAGGCTATTTGCCATGAAATCGTTGCAAACAATGCAATCGATAGGATTCCTATTGCCCTTGACTATTTTGATGCTTCCATCAACAGGATTGTTGCTTGGATTGTTGGAACCAGAAATGTCCAAAAAGCCCTCTTGATGGCGCTTTTGGAACCAATTGAGGAGAAGAAGGAGTTGCAAAGAAATGGAAAGCTGACAAAATTGTTTGCGCTTTCTGAAGAGGAGAAGTGTCTTCCGTGGAGCCTTGTTTGGGATGAGTATCTTCGCAGGAACAATATCTGTGATGGCTTTGGATGGTTTGATAAGACGATGGAATATGAGAAGGATGTTCTATCAAGGAGATGATTTTATGAAGGAAACAGCACTCGATAGATTCATAAGGCTTTGCTATGACGGTTTTTTGCAAGGCTGGCATGAAAGGAATGGTGGTAACCTCTCTTACAGGATGAAGCATGATGAGGTTGATCAGTTGAAGAGCATTCTTTATAGCTATGGCAGAAAAATAGATCTTCAAATTGATGCAAAGGATCTGGCAGGCGAGTATTTCATCGTTACAGGTTCCGGCCGATATATGCGAAACGTGCCACTAGAACCTGAGAAGAATATAGGGATCATAAGGATAAACGACGAAGGCGATGGTTATGAAATTGTTTGGGGACTTGAAGATGGGGCAAAACCAACTAGCGAGCTTCCTTCCCATTTGATGAATCATATTGCCAGAAAAAGTGTTACAAACGGCGAGTGTCGTGTAATATACCATGCTCATCCGGCTAATATCACGGCATTGACTTACACTATTGCGCCCGATGCAAAGACACTCTCCAGAATCCTTTGGCAAAGCGAGACTGAGTGCGCTGTAGTTTTTCCTGAAGGTGTTGGAATACTTGATTGGATGGTTCCTGGCTCTGTTGAGATTGCAAAAGCAACTAGCGAGTTGATAAAGAAGTACAGCGCTGTTGTTTGGTGTTTCCATGGTATTTTCGGTAGTGGAAGGGACTTTGACGAGACTTTTGGCTTGATCCATACTATTGAAAAGGCTGCAGAGATATATCTAAAAGCAAAATCAGCAACAATCACAAGAACGATAAGCGACGAGGAACTTCGTGTTTTGGCAAAAGCCTTTGGAGTGGAGCTCAACAAGGATTTCCTTGATTGATTTTGATTTCTTTCGACATTTAAGGAGCGTTATGCACAATTGCATAATGCTCCTTTTTAGCGATTCTTCCTTGCATGGAATATTGTGTGCGTATCGTTTTCTGGCTCTTTTGTTGTGAATATGATTGTTATCTCTTCAGCAACAGCAAGCATTGCGAAAGAACATCCGATGATGCATGGGATTGAAATCCCAATAAATGGGATAAAGTATATTCCAATGAACATTGATACGCTTGTAGCTTTATTCAGATATGTGTGAAGAGAAACCATTCTCTTGAATTTTACAACTTCTGCTATGTAGCAAAACACTCTTAAAGCAATAACAATTACAAACATTGCTTTGGAGACTGAGTTCAGATTCTCCAAAGCGTATGGAATCATCTTTGCAAGTGCAATAACAAAGAAAGTAATATCAGCTACACTGTCAATCTGTGCACCCAATCTTCCGCTTGTCCCCATTTTCCTTGCAATAGGTCCATCAATTGCATCTGTAATTCCTGCAAGTGAAAAGAATATGTAGTACTCGATGGAAAACACTGGGAAGAATATCATCCCAAACGCTAAAGGAATCCTGAGTAGCGTTATGAAATTAGCTATGTTTTTCTCAATGAATTTACTCATCATATCCTCATGCACAAAGAGCCCAGAATTGCATTTATTTCAAGAAGTCTTTTCTTTCTGGAGTAAAGATATCGATTAAGACTCCGTCCTCTAGGCATACGCAGCCATGAACAACATCGGGTTGCTTGTACATAGTGTCGCCTTCCTTTACGATTCTTTTGACTCCATCGATTGTGAATTCGAATACTCCTGATTTCACATATGTGCTTTGTGTGTGTGGATGGTGATGCATAGCGCCAACAGAGCCTTTTTTGAAACTTACTTCGCAAACCATAAGATTATCATTGTGTGCAAGCACTTTTCTTGTAACACCGTCGCCTACAGGTAATGCTTCTATCTCATTGCCGAAGAAAAAATTCTGTACCATAATAACTCCTATATAGTATCTTTGATTATACCGTTCTTGTTGCTGATGGACTAGATGCTATGTTCATATTCCCCATAAAGTGTTCACAATTGATTTTCGTGTAACGGGTAGTTTTTTCCCATTCCTTATATGTTTTTTTGAGGAGCAACAATACAATGCTTTTCCATAGTTTTCATATGACTATGATGATACTTAGATAGAAATTAAGCATTATTTTAAATTTATCCTTCGCTCATGGCTTGAAAATCTACTAAGCAATTGTCTTAGAATATCTATCGATTGCAAACAAAAGGTTAGATGGATGAGAAAACAAATTTCTGAAAAAGAGCTATTTGAATATGCACCAGTTCCAAAGTCTGTTGCTGTCCTAGCAATTCCAACCATAATAAGCCAACTAGTTACTATGGTTTACAACTTGGCAGATACTTTTTTTATTGGCCAGATAGGCAATCCATATATGGTTGCCGCTGTTTCTTTGGTTTTCCCTTGGTTCAACTTGCTTACAGCGCTTGGAAATCTTTTTGGTCTAGGGGCAAGTAGTCTCATTTCCAGGATGCTTGGAACCAAGGATTATGATGATATAAAACATGTTTCGTCTTTCAGTATTTGGGGTGGTGCATTCACTGTTTTCTGCTTCTCTGTCTTGAGCTATCTTTTTAGAAAGCCTCTTCTTGTTTTTCTGGGTGCAAGCCAAGATACTTATCATTATGCTGAAAGCTATCTTTTATGGGTTGTGGTACTTGGCGGTGTTCCGACTATGGTCAGCTTGGTTCTTGCTCATCTTTTGAGAAGCGAGGGCCATACAAAGCAAGCAAGCGCAGGAATGATGTTTGGAGGCATTATGAATATGGTGTTAGATCCGCTATTCATATTTGTTTTTGATTTGGATGTCATGGGTGCTGCAATTGCTACAATGTTTTCGAATTCCTTGGCTCTGCTCTTTTTTGCCTATTCGTATGGCAAATTGAAAAGCCATAGCAATGTATCATTGGATCCAAGAAACTTCACATTTGGATTTATGCGTCAAATCTTTTCTGTTGGACTTGCATCTGCATTGGCTACGACTCTGGCAAATGCATCAAATATGGTTATTATGAAGCTCGCGTCAGGCTATGGTGATATAGCTATTGCTGCATGTGGAATAGTGAAGAAGATAGATCAGCTTCCTATAAATATCTCGATGGGACTTTGCCAAGGCGTAATGCCCCTAATTGGATACAATTATGCATCAGGCGACTATAAAAGAATGCATAGAGTATCAACATTTTCATGGAAAGTTGCATCTATTATGTCTCTTTGCTTTGTCTCGCTTTTTTGTATTTTTTCGCCTTTTATATTGAGAGTTTTCATAAAGGATAGCCAAACTAGTGTTCTTGGAAGTGCATTTCTTAGAATCGCAAGTTTGTCTGTGCCTTTGACTTCCATAAATTTCCTTGTCAGCTATACATTCCAAGCTATGGGAAAAGGCCTTGAGTCAGCAACACTTACATTTAGTAGACAAGGGATTTTGAATATACCTCTTTTGATTTTGATGAATATCATCTTCGGCCTTTATGGCATGATTTGGACACAGCTTGTTGTAGAGGTACTTATGCTTCCTGTTTCGCTTTCCATGTATTTCCATGTTTTGAGGAAATTGCAACGAAAAAGCTCCGCTGTTGCAGATAAGAGTTAAATCAAAGATAATGTTGCTATGAAAGATAAAAGGCGATATTGCCCGCTTTTTGGAAAGTGTGGCGGCTGTGATTATGTTAATGAAGAATATGATGACGAGCTTTTGGAAAAATACCTAAAAGTTCATAAGTGTCTGAGCAGATTCGGTAAAGTCGAGAGAATACTTCCCGCTGAACACATAATTGGCTATCGTTGCAAAGTCCAAGCTGTGTGTGGTACAGATAAAGATGGAAAATTCATAACGGGAATATATAGGAAGGGATCGCACAAGATTGTTCCTATTCGGTCATGTATCCTTGAAGATGGAAGAGCTACAGCTATTTTGCAAACTGTCCGTCAAATGGCTAATCGTTTTGGCATAAAAGCATATAATGAGGATTTCGATTACGGCGACTTAAGGCATGTGCTTATTCGTCTTGGCTATCATACAAATGAGGCAATGGTTGTGCTTGTCACTGGGCGTGAGGATTTTCCCCACAAGGCCGATTTTGTGTCAGCATTGCATCAAAAAAACCCTGAGATCAAGACCATTTGCCAGATAGTCAATAGAGAAAAAACAAGTATGGTAGTTCCTGAAAATGCTAAAGTTACCACTTTGTATGGGAAAGGGTATATAATCGACAGGCTTTGCTCATTGGATTTTACAATCGGTCCAACAAGCTTCTACCAAGTAAACCCAGAGCAAACAGAAGTGCTTTACACGATTGCTATGCGCATGGCTCAATTGAGATCCGATGACATAGTAATCGACGCTTATTGTGGAACAGGCACAATTGGCCTCATAGCATCAACATATGGAGTTGAGAAGGTTTTAGGCATAGAAAGCAATGCTGATGCTATCAAAGATGCTGTTGCAAATGCAGAAATCAACAAAATAACAAATGCTGAGTTTGTAAATGCTGATGCATCAAAATACCTGAAGGAAATGGCTAAGAATAAAGAGCATTGTTCTGTCTTGTTCCTAGATCCTCCTCGAGCTGGATCAACAGAGGAGTTTCTTGCATCTGTATCTCGAGTAGACCCGGATGTCATTGTATATATATCATGCAATCCAGATACTTTGCAGCGCGATCTAAGATACATAAGACGATTCCTTCCCTACAGAGTGAGAGGGATACAACCCGTTGATATGTTTCCTGGGTCAAGCCACGTTGAGACGGTAGTCTTGATGTCACGCAATATATAGTGTTTTATGAGCACTTTTACCATATATGTTGTAACACAGTGTTTGAAGAATCCCCAAAAGACTACTGTACATGCCTCGCAAATTTTAACATAATTAGGCTAAAATCAGAAAGAGGGAAGGCAATGCGATGAGCCCACAAGTATGGTATATACCGTCAAAGCGGACAGAGCCGGGAAATAACGTAGGCATTTATTGCAGAGTTAGTAGCGGCGAGAAGAACCAGTTATATAGCCTTTCTGCACAGATATCAGCACTTACAAAAGCTGTTGCCAATGTTGACCAGTGGAAGCTGACGGATGTATTTATTGATATCGCTTCGGCTAGGGGGAGAATCGCCTCGGCGTGACTTTGAGCGTATGATTTATGAATCAGAGTCCTTTGCACAGCCAGAAAACGAATCGAGAAGCATGAACATTCGGATAGGGCTTCGGAACCATGCATTAAATGGTAGCTCAGGCAATTACCGAAAAAAACTGCATGGATATGTGAAAGGTAATGACGGGAATCTTATCATTGAGCCCAAGCAGGCCTAGGTGGTTCGTGATATATACCGCTGGTATATTGATGGAGCAAGCATCTTAGAAATTCAAAAAAAGCTCGCAGAGCAGAATATTCCCTCTCCTACGGGAAAAGAACAATGGAGTAAGAGAACCATTGATAAGGTTCTTGCGAACGAAAAGTATATAGGAACTGTTCTTTTATCAGATTCTGTAACAGAAGGATAGCCACCCGCCGATTATTACAGAGGATTAGAATACGGACATGTCTGAATAATCTGCTATAACTATATATGAATCAACCATGGACAGGAGGTCATGCAAGATATGGAATTGGATAAGACTATGCATGAAAGCAGAGAATTAGAATTTGCAATTTTCTGCATTGAAAATGTTGCATCAAAGTTAAATGCGGATGCTACAAAGGTCTATGCCGCCTTGACAGAACAGACAGACATTTTGAATGAATATATCATTCCGGAATATGAGATTCTGCACACGCAAAGCAAGGAGTATATCGTGAATGATATTATTGATATTATGAAAGAAAGGGGTGTGAAGCTATGATCTTATATCATGGTTCATTTGTAGTGGTTGCTCAGCCGGATTTGTTGCACTCCAGACCGAATGTTGATTTTGGAAAAGGCTTTTATGTCACACCCATTTATGAGCAGGCTGAGAAATGGTGCAGCAGATTTAGACATCGTGGTAAGGATGGTATTGTATCACGGTATGTGTTTGACGAAGGTGTGTATAGAGATTTGAAGGTGCTGACATTTGATACCTATTCAGAGGATTGGCTGGATTTCATTCTGAACTGCAGAAGAGGGCAGGATGGTAGAGACTATGATCTTGTGGTTGGCGGTGTTTCAAATGATAAGGTGTTCAATACAGTAGAACTGTTCGTTGATGGATTAATTGATAAGGCAGAAGCCATTCGCAGATTGCAATATGAAAAGCCGAACCTGCAAATGGCTTTTCGAACGGAAAAGGCACTGTCTTACTTGTTGTTTGAAGGGAGTGAAATGCTATGAATGCCAATCCGATTCTATTACAGAAGAAGTATGCACGAGTGGTAGAACTTTTTGCAAAAGAGAATAATATCTCGTTGGAGAAAGCTTTAGACATTTTTTATCATTCCGAATTGTATAAGCTCATGAGCGAGGGTGTATCCGATATGCATTGTATGAGTGACGAATATCTTGTCCAGGAGCTGGAAGAAGAAAGAAAAAATATAAAATAGCCTACTTTTCGAGTGGGCAGAATAGATGTCAAGTGACTTGAAAGCTGTCGGCATGCACTGAAAATACAAGACTTTTTGTAGTTTTGCTAAGATGCGTTGAAATAGCCTATCGTTCACATTTTGAGACGTTAGTCTTGATGTCACGAAAATGAAATCAAGTGCCAGAAAGTGGCGTATTTCCGAGCTTTTTCGGAGGTTTGGATTTGAAGCCAGACACTTGAAAAAGCTCGGTTATTTTATATGGAAACATATCAACTGCAAAAAGTGTGTCAGGTTGTCACCTTGGATTAGATGTCACGATTTGAGACAGCGGATTAGATGTCAGGGAAGAATCAAGTAAATCGGAATTTATGGAGGAGCATATGGACTGGTTAAATATATTCGGACTGATAATGATTGCAGTCATTATGATACCCAATATTATTTTTGCAATTAGATGCAAAGAGGGCTTTGAAAACAAATGGAGCAATAAATTTATTGAGGTTGCAGAACAGATAGGGAGGTTTGGCTGCTTTGGTTTTATGATAATTAACATTCCTGGAACATGGTTCGGGTGGTGGTCTGACGAAGCATTTGCCATATACCTTATTGTGGATACAATATTAGTAGTGTTGTATTGTGCAATTTGGATAATTTGCTTTAAGAAGAGTAGCATATTCAGAGCACTGGCGCTATCTATTATTCCTTCAGTTTTGTTCTTGTTTAGTGGAATTATGAGCCGGTCAATTCTTTTGCTTGTCGCAGCAATATTGTTTGCACCAAGCCATATTCTGCTTTCGTATAAAAACGCAAAATGATATTGGTTAAATTCCAGTTTATAGAATAGAAAAATACCCTCCCAGCATCATGGTCGAGAGGGTTTCCTGCGTCTCTGGAAGCAGAACATCACCGATGTATTTTTCATTTCGAAGAATATTGTTGATGGTGTTGGTCCACCATTTTGTTTTGCCAGCTTTTAGAGCTGACCAATTATGTCACCAAGTGGCCAACGTAAAAAGTCATCAAGCAGTCAACATAAAATGTAATGAAAAAGATAAGTTGAATGCTAATGTAAATGTTGAAGCATCTTTTTCAATGGCTTTTATGGGTTATTTGTTGAAATCAATGGTCAAGCCATTGATTTTTTGGAGCTAGACCGCAGTCTATCTTATATACAGTCCTGCTCTGGCCCCTAAGGCTTGCGCCTTTAAGATCAATTGCAATACATCTGTCCAATGTACATCTTGCAGCTATCTCTTCAGCGGACATATCATTCCATCCAGCAGGTTTTTGCTTGTGAATATCATAAATTTCTTACGAATTCAAGATAAGTGTCCTCCGTTTATTGCATGTGCTAAGGCGCTATGCTTTGTTTTTCTGATTCCAAGTATTGTGCCGAATTCACGTCTTTGCAATTTCTTCTTGGAATGTCATTTCCTTTTATGCTAGGTTTAGGAAAAGATTTTGACCTGATTTGGAAATGCTTAAAATTTGCAAATGCTCCTTTTTGTATGCCATAATCAATAAAAAGGTGTTGATTATGACAATTTATGACATCGCAAAGGCGGCAGGTGTTTCGGCTAGCACAGTCAGTCGAGTTTTGAACAATAGACCTGGCATTAATAAGAAAACTAGGGATAAGGTTCTTCATATAATTGATGAGAGTAATTTCTCTGTAAGTGAAGCCGCAAGAGGTCTTGTGAACAAGAATAGCAACATGGTCGGTATTCTTGTCTCTGACATTCGTAATCAGCATCACATTGAAGGTGCATATATGATTAGCCAGCACCTTGTGGAGCGTGGATACTGTTCTATTTTGATGAATGCTGGAGAAAACAATGAGAGCAAAGCCCAATATGTGAAATTTCTTGCTTCAAGAAGAGTCAATGCTTTAGTTCTTATTGGTTCAACATTTCAATGTGAGGAAGTTGAAAATGCCATTGCAATGTTTATGTCAAAAATTCCTGTTATATTCCAGAACGGTTATTTTGATCTTCCCAATGTTTCCAGTGTGGTTGCTGATGAACTTTTCGGAACGATGGAGGCTGTAAGCTACCTCTATTCGCATGGCAGAAGAAAGATAGCTTACATCAACAACAATGATACACCTTCCAATATGAAGAAGATAAAAGGTTATGAGATAGCTATAGAAGAGAGAAATCTACTAGAGTATATAATTCCTTCTTGTCATGATTCAGCAGAAGGTGGAGCAGAGGCTACAGAAAGGCTTCTTGCAGAACATCCAGATGTGGATGCAATAATATATTCTGTTGATATTCTTGGCGTAGGTGGTTCTCGATATTTGCTGGATATTGGCAAGAAGATACCTGATGATATTGCTCTAATCGGCATGGATAACTCTCCATATTCTAAAATATCAAATCCAAGACTTTCGACTATTGACAATAAACTTGGAGAACTTTCAAAAAGATGTTATGAGATTCTGATGAAAGCAATAGAAGATAGGAGCTATGTTGAACATCACGTTGTTTTGCCTTCACTTGTTATCCGGGAGACCACATGACAGATTATGGTTTTTAGTGAAGGGATTAATACATTAACAATTGCAATCGATTGCTATATTTGATTGTAAAACAGTTTTTTAAGGAGGTATCTTATGTTCAGTACAGAAATCGGAAAGGAGAATTTGCATGATTTTGCATCTCCTGCATTTAAGACGGCTTTTGAGTTCTTGAAGCGCAAGGACTTGGCAGAGCTTGAAGAAGGATGGATTGATCTCGAAAACGGAGTAAGGGCATCTGTCCAGCATTATGATTCAATAAATGCGCAAGACGGTTCTTTTGAAAGTCACGAGAAGTTTATTGATATCCAATATGTTATTGAGGGTGAGGAGTATTGCTTTGTTTGCAAAAGAAATGGATTGACTATCAGAACTCCGTACAATGTTGCTAATGATATTACATTCTATAATGAGATAGAAAAATACTCTTCTATTCTCCTTTTGCCTGGTGATTTCATAGTTCTTGGGCCGGAAGATGTGCATAAGCCTAGAGTTAAAGTTGATTGTAATGAACCAATCAAGAAAATTGTACTCAAAGTACCTGTAGAAGGAGTGTGAGATGGTAAGGAAATCCAATGAGAAGATAGTAGAGCGAGTCGAGCATAAATTTGGCGCTGATGGATTTATTACTGTAAGAAACCTGATTAACTCAGATAAAGAACTTAACGGAAAGGGCAGGGTGTTTGCACATACAACTGTAGCGCCGGGTTCTGGCATTGGCTACCATATGCATAATGGTGATACCGAAATCTATTATGTTGTTTCCGGCAGTGCCGAGTACAACGACAATGGAAAGATCACGACAATCAGCGCTGGCGATGTGACTTTAACACCAAGTGGTACGGGTCACGGCATCAACAATAAAGGATCTGAGCCTTTGGAGATTATTGCTCTGATAATTTACTCATAATAAAAATATTTCTTGACACTATCATCTTGGGAGTAAATAATGGAATCAGCTTATTGCAATCGATTGCAATAAACTTAATATGGAGGTATTTATGGATTGTGTTTATACAATGGGAAACTTAAGAATAGTTGATCTGACAAAGGGCTTGGATCCAAAGACAGAAACAAGAAGATGCCATCTTTATAGATTCAATACTGGCGGACCAATCCCTGATTATCATACAATCATGGATCTTACAAGTCATCTTGGAACACATTGCGAATGTCCTTATCATCATGATGACAATTGGCCAAGTGTTGCAGAGCTTCCTCTCACAACGTTCTTTGGTCGCGCTATCTACGTCAATATCGATGAGGCTCCTAATTCCCATATTACAGGTGCAATGCTTGATAAGTATTGTGCACCTAAGATGAAGGATGGGACAATTGTCATTATCGATAGCCCTCATAAGCTCGCTCCATTCACGGAAAAGACGAATACAGCTGAAGATAAGAGGCTCTTTGTTAATGGTGAAACAGCTCAATGGTTCAAGGATCATAAAGCCAAGTGTGTTGGATTTGGAGATGGTGTCTCAATTGAAAATTGCAATGAGGATGTAAAGCCTTTCCATGATATTCTTCTTGCTGAGAATATTGTCTTCCTTGAAGTCTTGAAGAATTTGGAGAGACTCGAGAAAGATGTATTCTTCATGAGCTATGCACCACTTCCAATCATGGGACTTGATTCATGTCCTGTTAGGGCATATGCAATTGAAGGGCTTTCTGAATTTTCTAACTAAACAAGGATAGTACATAAGTGAAAATAATTGTTATTGGTGCCGGCGCCATGGGAAGTATCTATGGCGGCCACTTAAGTTTGTGCAATGATGTTACTCTTATCGATACAAATTCTGCTCTTGTGGAGAAAATCAATCATGATGGACTTATGCTGGAAGAGAATGGCGAAAAGAACATTTATAGGCCAAAGGCTAAAGTAGAAGTATCAGCCTCCGATAAAGCCGATCTTATCATCTTGTTTACCAAATCGCTCTATTCAAAGAGTGCTCTTGATGGAGTTAGATCAGCCATAGGCCCTGATACATATCTCATGACACTCCAAAATGGGGCAGGACATGAGCGCTTGCTCGGAGAGTATGTTGATAAAGATCATATAATTATTGGAACAACTGAAGATAACGGCGCTGTAATCTCACTTGCTTGTGTCCATCATGGTGGCAAGGGTATAACAAATATCGGTCTTCTTTCAGGTGTACATGGAAAGGTTTTGGATGAAATCAAAGACAGTTTTGATAAATCTGGATTTGATGTGAGAATCCATTCCAATATACAACACTTGATTTGGGATAAGTTGATGACTAATGCCTCGCTATCTGTTCTTACGGCGATTTTGCAATGTGATATGGGTTATATAGCAGCAAATGAGAATGCAAGGGGATTGTGTTTGAAACTTATAGGCGAAACTGTAGTCGTTGCTAATGCCATGGGATTGAGCTTTGATCTTGATGAAGTAGAGAAGAAGGTTATATCCACAAGCGAGAATAACAAAGATGGCTACACAAGCATTATGATCGATATAAAGAACTCACGTCGCACCGAAGTTGATACAATATCGGGTGCTGTAGTTGTAAAAGCTAAAGAGCTTGGTATAAATGTTCCATACATGGAGATGGCTGTGTCACTGGTCCATGCGCTTGAAGACAGAAGATGATGCAGGAAATTCCTCGTTGTTAATGAAATCTTATAGGGCCATTCATAGCATTTGATGGCCTTTTATAGTCCAAAGTTTTTCAATACTCCTCAATATTCAGATATTATATGCTATTTATCACTTGCTCTATTCCACGATAGAGAACAGACTTTACTGTAATCTGGCCATAGCAATGCTCTGTTTCAGTTAAGCGACGGCTTCGCTCTGTGATTGATCTCGAAAATCTTTAAGTTTTTCTGCTGGAATGCATTTCTCAGTCGTCTCTTGGTTTCCGAATATTGCCCAAGATTTTTAAGTAATAATGCTTGGACTGATTCTTTACCAATGAAAACATGCCTTTATTCTTCTATTCATCGTCATTGTTTGTTGCTAAATTATTAGAACTCTTGTTAAAATCAAGAGAGTCGTAGGGGAGAATGTTATTATATGAAGGCACATCGATTAGTTGTTTCTTTTTTTGTTTTGTTTTTGATATTTTTTTCCTCTTATGCATTTGCTGATTCATTTACATTCTCAACAGAGATTGATGGAGTTTCAAATTATAAAGGATTTGGAAGAGATCTTTTCCCAGTAGGCACCACATTTGCTTATTCTAATTATTTCAAAGTATACAAAGAGCAAAAACAGCAAACGCAGTTTTTTTTGCAAGCGAACATGCAATTCAATACTTCCTGGGTTGATACAGACTATGATTATTTGACAGGAGAGCCGAGATGGGCAAATACTAATGCAGAGAATAAATCGCTTGCCTTTTTGCCAGGTGGACAATATTTCAATCCAAGGTCATATATAGAGGCATGGGTGCAACAAGGATTTGGAAAGAATCCTGTCTCTGGAGGAAGTCCACTGGTTAATATCCGCTTTGGCATCAATAGCTATTATTCGATAGCTCTAGAGAAGATAAATAGTAGCTCTTTTATCTTTGTAAATGCAGATGGAACACCAAAGTCGCCTTATGGAGATGGTTTTACATCTCCAGCCTTTCCATGGATGGAAGGAAACAGAAGAGCATTGAACAACTATCTCTTCTTAAGAACATATTGGTATATGACAAGATATATAGCAAGAGACTTTAGTGAGGGTATATATGGAGAATTGTCGCTTGAATATGGCCCATCATGGTTTGCAAATACTTTATTCCCAGGTGGCGTGCAATCCAACTTCTATAAATTGTATGGCTATCTTGAGCAAAAGCTTTCGCTTTTTTCGATAAAGCAAGATAATGGTTTTGTCTGGTCTTACCTCTACTTAGGACACTCGAATTCGATTAGCTATACAGGAGGGGATGTTGTTCCTCTTAATAAATTGCCATCTGATCGTCTCAGATGGAGCGCAAACGACAGAATTTGGTTAAGGTTCATGGGACCGCAATTCATTGCAAGCGATTGCTACTCGTATTTTGACCTTTCGCTTTCAAACAACCTCTATTTCGGTAAAGTTGTCAATGAAGTAAGCCAAGAAAATGAGGCTATAGAACTTCAAAGCTCCATAGGAGGAACATTCCATCTTAGACTTTTTGGCTTTATTCGCTTCGAGTATAGCTTTGGATACAATATGTTTAGAGGGATATGGGACTATAGCCCTGGCTGGTGGCAAAAAGCTAATTTGGAATTCAAGGTTTCTATCTAGAGGGGATGATATATGAAAAGAAAACTATGTATTTTATTATTCTTTATTCTAATAACTTCATCTCTTTTCGCTGTAAGCTTTGGCTATCATGTTTTGGATGTTAGGACTAGTCCGGATTTCGGCAAAGGAGTTTTTCCAACATCACTTGAGTACCAATTCAACTTTCCTATGCCAGGAGAGACAACGCTTTTGACATTTCGTCTTGATAATGGTCTGGATTTCAGAACAATAGCTCAAGATCCTGATAGTGGAAAGCTTCTTGCAAAATACAAAGACATATCGCAAAAAATCCCTGTAAAGGACTATTCTGCTCTTTTTGATGAGTTCAAGCTTCTTTTTAAGCAAGGCTTTGGTAAGACAAGTTTCTCTGATAATAGTCTTGTTGCACTTTCATTTGCATTTGGAGGTAGATTCGAGCTCGCTTTTGAATCTCTCTCTTGGATGAGTGATAAAG
>ERZ808242.261-NODE-261-length-39552-cov-17.835912_pt1 | contig 39552 bp, 27 predicted proteins | sample MGYA00521244_ERZ808242 | MGnify/ENA primary metagenome ERZ808242 (study PRJEB31516, sample SAMN03275573) | gut metagenome | biome: mammalia-associated habitat; material: feces | host: Papio cynocephalus | place: Kenya | collected 2012-07-27 ... | reverse complement strand
CATTGTCCGCTTTATTCCATGGTGTGCGCCTTGAATGTAAACCGATATAAACCCCAGGGGTGCGGGAAGGCCATAAACCGAATGAAACCGCTCACGCATGTCTCGCAAGCCATGCTGTTTACACTCCGTGGACAGGGACCGATGAATGGCGTGAGCGGTTTATATGGGTTTACATTCAAGCCATGGGTCTTGTCACGCCAAATTCCGGAAGAGCCGAAATTCATCTATGGAGTCGTGAAAGAAGGTGCTCGTGCAAAGGACTTTGAGCTTGCCGTCGAATGGTTGAGAAATGCAGGTCTTGTCTATAAGGTCAATAGATGCAAGAAACCTCAACTGCCATGGGCTGCATACGAAGGCTTTTCTGCCTCCAAATCCGAAAACAGGAGATAAAACACCTGATGATAGGTGTTTTACCTCCTGCTTTGAACGCATGATGATGCTTGCCTCCTTTATCGGCAAGCATCAGGATGCTCATGCAGCGGTCTGGCGTACGCCCATGCGCGCCTCGACCACGTTGACCACAAAGTCGCCCAGACGCTCACACTCCTGGATGAGGTCCATGTACATCGTGCCGACGGTGTAGGTGTAGAGATGGTCGTTCACGTCGGTGATGTTCTGTGTGCGGAGCTGGTTGCGGTAGTTGTTGATCTCGTTCTCCACGTTGAACGAGCGGTTGGCGTCGAGCTCGTCCTTGTGTCCGCGGAGCATGACGTTCATCTGCGAGAGGGCATCGTCGGTGAGCTCAAACATCTGGTGGATGTGCTCATACTGCGTCTCGGTGAACCCTTCCTTGCTGTTCTTCAGCCGGCTGATGGTGCGGGCCAGGTTGTAGTTGCTGTCGCCGATGCTCTCGATCTCGGATATCTCGCGCAGCATGGCGCGCACCTTCTCCTTGGTCTCGTCGGAGAGATGGGCGTTTGACACGTTGTCGAGATACTTGGCAATCTCCAGTTCCATGTTGTCGGAGATGCCCTCATACTTCTCGATGCGCGAGTAGAGCTTCACAAACTTGTCATCGTCGGTCTCGCCCAGCAGTTCGCGCACCATGCCAAACATGCGCTGGATGCGCTCGGCGAAGCTCTGTATCTCCTTCTGGGCCTCCAGCACGGAGAGCTCCGGTGTCTTCATGATGCCCGTGGAGATGAAGCGCAGGCGGAAGTCGTCCTCGTCCTTGTTGGGCTTGGGCTTCCACACCATGCAGCATACCTTGGCCACACCCTTGACGAAGGGCAGCAGGAGGACGGTGTTGGCCACGTTGAAACAGGTGTGGAATGCGGCCAGCGAGAACGTGAGCTGGGTGTGCGAGGGCGTGATGGCGGGATTGGTGGGGTCAAAGCCCACCAGGCCACAGGCCATGTTGACGAAGTGGCGGAACACGATGAGCACCCAGATGACACCGAACACGTTGAAGAAAAGGTGGCCGAAGGCGGCGCGGCGGGCCTCGGTGTTGGCCGTCAGGGCCACGAGGTTGGCGGTGAGCGTGGTGCCGATGTTCTCGCCCATCACCAGCGCGATGCCCAGGTAGATGGGCAGGTTGGCCTGCGTGCAGAGCATCATGGTGATGGCCATGAGCGCTGCCGAACTCTGCAAGATGCACGTCAGGATGGTGCCGAAGAGCAGGAACAACAGGATGGTGCCAAAGCTATTGGGGTCGAAACTGGCAAAAAACGATTGGAGGGCGCCCATCTCTTCGGGGGGGACCTGTGACTCGCCGAGGGTGGTCAAGGCCAAGAACATGAAAGAGATGCCGAAAAGGAAGTCGCCGATGTAACGGCGTTTCTTGGAATAGATGAGTAGCAGACCTATGAGAAAAACGGGCCACACAAAGTTGCTAATCTTGAAGGAGAAGCCGGCCGACATGATCCAGGCCGTGAGCGTGGTGCCGATGTTGGCACCCATGATGACCGAGATGGCTTGCACGAGGGTCAGCAACCCTGCGTTGACAAACGACACCGTCATCACGGTGGTGGCTGTTGACGACTGCACGGCAACGGTGGTGAACATACCGGTTAGCACACCCGAGACGCGGTTGGTGGTCATGGCGCTGAGCACATGGCGAAGCTGGGGGCCAGCCAACTTCTGCAGAGCCTCGCTCATGACCTTCATGCCATAGATGAGCAATGCCAAGGCTCCAACGATTTTTAAGAGTAGAATCCACATATTTTCACATAATTTGTTGTGCGATGTCTTTGGGATTTTGAGGGAAATGAGTACATTTACAGCCGATTTCAACAAGCAACATGAGGTCAACTAAATTGTCATCAAGATGAAACAAGTAATTCAAATCCGTTGCAAAAATAATAAAAAAAACAAAGAAGTCGCTATCGGAAGCTCACTTTCTGATGTTTTTGGCGAATTAAATTTGGAAATGCCCTACGGCCCGGTGGTCGCAAAGGTTAATAATAAGGTGGAAGGACTCAACTTCCGCCTCTATCACAACAAGGACGTGGAGTTTCTTGACATGACCAGCGGATCGGGGTCGCGAGCCTACACGCGCACGCTGTTCTTCGTGCTCTGCAAGGCCGTGCACGACCTCTATCCGGGCAGCCATGTGGTCATAGACATACCCGTGAGCAATGGCTACTTTGTCGACTTGAGCATCGGCCATGCCGTGGAGCTCGACGATGTGGCGCGCATCCGCCAGCGTATGCAGGAGATTGTCGATGCCCATCTGCCTGTCAGGCGCTTTGAGGTGCCCACGGAGGATGCCGTGAAGATGTTTGAGGACAAGGGCGACAGCGCCAAGGCCAAGTTGCTCAGGTCATCGGGGACGCTCTACACCACTTATTATCAGATTGACGACTACGTGGACTATTACTACGGGTCGCTGCTGACCAACACCGCCAAGCTCTATCTCTTCGGACTGGAGAAATACTTCGATGGTCTGCTCCTGCGCATCCCTGACAGGAAGAACCCCGGCGTGCTGCCCGAGATGACTCACCAGGACAAGATGTTTGAGATCTTCAAGGAGCACCACCGCTGGCAGGACCTCATCGGCGTGCGCACCGTGGGCGACTTCAATGAGCTGGTGGCGGAAGGGCAGGCCACCGATCTCATCAACGTGTCGGAGGCCTTGCAGGAGAAGAAGATCGCGAAGATCGCCGAGGAGATTGCCAGCCGCAAGGGCATCAAGCTTATCCTGCTCGCCGGCCCATCGTCGTCGGGCAAGACCACAACCTGCAAGCGACTGTCCATCCAACTGGTGACCAATGGTATCAAGCCCTTGCAGATCTCGCTCGACGATTACTTTGTGGACAGGCATCTCACACCCAAGGACGAGCATGGCGAGTATGACTATGAGAGCATCTATGCGCTCAACCTGAAGCTCATCAATGACCAGTTCAACGCCCTCTTCCGGGGCGAGGAGGTCGAGCTGCCCAAGTACAACTTCCAGACGGGGACGAGCGAAAAGAGCGGCAAGCGGCTGAAGATGGAACCCAACAACGTGCTGGTCGTGGAAGGCATACATGCCCTCAACCCTGAGCTGACGGCCCAGATACCCGAGCAGCAGAAGTTCCGCGTCTACGTGTCGGCTCTCACCACCATCCTCCTCGATGACCACAACTACATCCCCACGACCGACAACCGGTTGTTGCGTCGCATCATCCGCGACTACAAGTATCGTGGTGTCAACGCCCAGGAGACCATCCATCGCTGGCCATCGGTGAGGGCGGGCGAAAACAAGTGGATCTTCCCCTACCAGGAACATGCCGATGCGGTGTTCAACTCGGCCATGCTCTTCGAGCTGTCCGTCATCAAGCAACAGGCGGTGCCCTTGCTCGAGCAGGTGCCCGAGAACTGCGAGGAGTACTCGGAGGCCTATCGCTTGCGCAAGTTTCTCAATTACATCCAGCCCATCCCCAACAAGGACATACCGCCCACCAGTCTCTTGCGCGAGTTCCTTGGCGGCAGTTCGTTCAAGTATTGACCTTCTATCATGTGGGGCGTGGCACCCGCTGCGGCCACGCCCTTACAAATGTTATGGCACATACCCTTTTCCATCCGCTGCCGTCTGTGACGGCGCTCCCCGTGGTGTTCAACAATCCGTTCTACTACGAACCTCATCCCGTCTGCCAGTTGGCCATGGGTCAACTGGCTGCGTGGCTGCGTGGCGAGGACAGTCCGTTCTCGGCCGTTCCTGCCGTTGCGGCTTTTCGGGAGGAGGCAGGGCGTGGCAAGATGTTTGGCGTATTGGTGGTGCGTCGTGAGGCAGACGGCGCTGCGGGCTACCTTGCCGGCTATAGCGGCCAGTTGTGTGGTCGCAGCGACTGGACCGACTTTGTGCCGGCCGTGTTCGACTATCTCCAGCCTGACGGGCACTTCAAGCGTCACGAGGCGGAGATAGTGGGCGTCAACCGGGAGATTGACCTGTTGGAGGCGGAGCGACGGGTGGCCGATGATGAGGCGGAGCGGCTGGACGAAGGCGATCCGCGTCCCATGTTCGAGAAAGCGAAGGGGGAAGGTGAGACAGATGAGGAACATGTGAGGAGGCGCCAGTTTGAGAATTCCGAACTGCACAGGTGGAAGGTGCGCCACAAGGCAAGAATGGCCCAATGGCAAGCCCGGTGGCAGGAGAAGGAAGTCCGCCTTTTGTCGCTCAAGCGCTTGCGCCGACAAAAGAGTGACGACTTGCAGCGTTGGCTGTTTTCACATTTCTCGATGATGAACGCCCGTGGCGAGCGCAAGGACCTGCTCGAGATTTTTGGTGCCATTCCCCCCAGCGGCAGCGGTGAGTGTTGCGAACCCAAACTGCTGCAATATGCCTACACCCATGGCCTGCACCCACTGGGCATGGCCATGATGTGGTGGGGCGACAGTCCGAAGCGGGAGGTGCGGCACCATGGACACTATTATCCGGCTTGCAACAAGCGGTGCAAGCCCATCTTGGGATGGATGTTGCGAGGGCTCGACGTGGCTCCCAATCCTCTGGAGCAGCCCACCCGCCACTCACTGGAGACGCTCTATGAAGACGCGGACATCTGCGTGGTGCTCAAGCCGGCGGGCATGTTGAGCGTGCCGGGCAAGAGCGGGCGCGAGAGTGTGGAGCAAGTCATGCGGCTGCGCTACCCTGAGGTCACCTGCCCGCTCATCGTCCATCGCCTGGACATGGCCACCAGTGGACTGATGGTCATCACGAAGACCCCGGAAGCGTATAAGGACCTGCAAGCGCAGTTTGCGCGGCACGAGGTGAAAAAGCGATACGTGGCCCTACTCAGCCGCGACCTTGACACGCCTTCGGGCGAGATATCGCTGCCGTTGCGCCCCGATCTCGATGACCGTCCACGGCAAGTGGTCGACGAGGAGCATGGGCGGGAGGCGGTGTCGGCCTATGAGCAAGCGGGGCGACGGCGCGTGATCCTCTATCCGCACACTGGGCGGACGCACCAGCTTCGTGTGCACTGCGCTCACCGCAAGGGACTTGACAATCCCATTCAGGGCGATGAACTCTATGGCACCAAGGCTGACAGGTTGTATCTGCACGCGGAGCAAATCACCTTCCGTCATCCCACGACGGGGCGGATGATGGTCTTCACGGCCAAGGCACCATTCTGACTTGAAGTCGCGAGCGAAGGTGTCGTCCGGGCGTCCTTTTTGGCTTGTCTGCGATGCCGAATTCGTGTTATTTATCTAAATAGGTGGCGAAACCATCATTATGACACGTCAAGATTTGTTGCAATGGTTTAATTTTTTTATATTTGCACAATGATTGTGGCATGGCCAAACAAGATTGCAACGGATGAAAACCATTAGACAGATAGCACATGGGCTGATACGGCCCCTTGTGGCAAACGGCACGTTTTTAGTAATGATGTATGCGCTGGGAGTGCTCTGCTCCGTGCTGACATTGCCCCACCAGCGAGGCGCCCATCTTTATGACAACCTCTTCCTGGAACTTTTTCTCGACACCTATGTGGCGTGTGTGGCGCTGACCCTCTTGCCCCGCAAGGTGCGCGTGTGGGTGCGGCGGCTGCTCTATGTGGCGCTCTACGCCGTGGCCGTGGTCGATGTCTATTGCTTCTGGAAGTTTAGTTCGACGCTTACCCCCACGATGTTGCTGCTGGTTGCCGAGACTGACGCACGCGAGGCCAGCGAGTTCTTGCACTCCTATCTCTCGCCCGATGTGGTGTTCTCGCCTGTGGGGTGGGTGTTGCTGCTCATCGTTTTGCATGGAGTGTGGGCTGCGCGCCGTCATGTGTGGCGCCTGGTGGGCCATGACCGGCAAGTGCGCTGGCAGGCATGGATAGACTGCCAAGCCGCTGGCCTGAAACGCTGGCGTGCCCAAAGCGTAGCTGCGGGCGTCGTGGCTGTGCTGCTCGTGGTGAGTGCCTGCACCAGCTTTCGCAACAAGGTGGGCATGACCCAGCTCATGACGGCGGGAACCATTGGCACCGTGGAGCACCTGCTCACGCAGAAAGACTGTGGCAACATGTATCTGCCCGTCTACCGCCTGGTGTTCAGCTGGAACAGCAATCGGCTGGCCGACAAGCAAGTGGGGCTGTGTATCGCTGCCGCCCAGCGTGTCACTGTCGACTCATGCACGTTCCGGTCGCCCACCATCGTGCTCATCATCGGCGAGAGTTATGGCAAGCAACACTCGCAGCAATACGGCTATTACCTCAAGACCACGCCACGGCAGGTGAAGCGCGAGGAGAGTGGCTTGCTTACGCGCTTCAGTGACGTGGTGACTTGTTGGAACCTCACAAGTTTCGTGTTCAAGAATATTCTCTCGATGCATGTCGTGGGCGAGAAGGGCGAGTGGTGCGACTATTCACTCTTTCCTGAACTCTTCCGCAAGGCCGGTTACCGTGTGACGTTTCTCACCAACCAGTTTCTGCCCAAGGCCAAGGAAGCCGTCTATGACTTCTCGGGCGGCTTCTTCCTCAACGACCCCACACTCAGCGCCGCTCAGTTTGACTTGCGCAACCAGCGTACTCATCGCTTCGACGAGGGACTGCTGAAGGACTATGACCGTCTCGTCGGTGACGGCAAGATACAGCTCAAGGGCGACTCCGCCCATAACCTTGTCATCTTCCACCTCATCGGGCAGCACGTCAACTATCGAACGCGATGCCCCAACAACCAGCGGGTGTTCGGGCCTGAGGCTTACCAGGAGCGTCGTCCCGACCTCACCAAGAAGCAACGGCGCATCCTGGCCGATTACGACAATGCCGTGCACTATAATGATTCGATAGTCGACGCCATCATCTCGCGCTTCGAGAATAAGGACGCCATCGTCATCTACATGCCCGATCACGGTGAGGAGTGCTATGAGCCTGGACGTGGCTTCATCTGCCGCAACCACAGCGCACAGGTCGACTGGCCCTTGGCCCACTATGAGTTTGAGGTGCCGTTCTGGATCTATTGTTCCCACCGCTACGCCGTGAACCATCCCCAGGTGTTCAAGGCCATCAAGGATGCCAAGGACAAGCGATTCATGACCGATGCCCTGCCTCATATGCTGGTATGGTTGGCCGGCATCGGGACGAAAGACTATCACGACCGGTACAACCTCCTGTCGCCCGACTACGATGCCATGAGGCCCCGTATATTGAAGAACAACGCCGACTACGATGCCCTTCGCAGTCATGCACATAACGACAAGAAACATGAATGACGGACTTCTCTCCCGCGCCGAGTGTGCAGCCCTGCGCGGCCTTGCCATCATCGGCATCTTCCTTCATAACTATTGCCACTGGCTGGGACCGGTGGTGAAGGAGAACGAGTACACTTACTCTCAGCACAACGTGGATTGGCTCACGCAGGTCATGGCCAGTCCCGACAACCTGCTTGCCGCACACCTCATCTCGTTTTTCGGACATTATGGCGTGCCCGTGTTTCTCTTCCTCAGTGCCTATGGCCTGGAATTGAAGTATGGGCGAAGCATGTATGTGGCCCCCTGGAGGTTTGTGAGATACCACTGGAAAAAACTTTTCAGCATGATGATCGTTGGGTTTGTCTGCTTCACCGTCGTCGATGCCATCACGCCCGGTCGCTGGCACTACACCCTCACGCAGGTGGTGGCCCAGCTGGCCATGGTCAACAACCTGTTGCCTGATCCCGACCACAACATCTGGCCGGGCCCCTTCTGGTTCTTCGGCCTCATGCTCCAGCTCTACATCATCTACCGCCTGCTGCTCTACAAGCGACATTGGGGGTGGACCGTGGCCGCCATGGTGGTGTGTCTCGGTGCGCAGCTGGTCTTGGCACCCGAGGGAGAACCACTCAATTGGTATCGCTACAACTTCATGGGTGGCATGCTGCCCTTCGGGTTGGGATTGCTCTTCGCCCGCTATGGCAATCATGTCATCCTCACCCGTCTCAACGCGCCATGCCTGCTGATGTCGGTCGTGTTCTGCGGTCTCCTCGTCCTGTGGATGAGCGGCAACTTTGTCTTGTGGTCAATTGTGCCGTTGGTAGTGTGCGCTTTCAGTGTCTATTTGGTGAAGACCATCGGACTGACGGTCAACACCGCCGCTGGCTCCTGCTTGATGAATGCGCTGGTGTGGATGGGCGATATCTCGGCAGCATTGTTTGTCATCCATCCTGTGTTGCGCAAGGTGTTCATACCCATCTCGCGCCATGGTGATGTCTACACGGGGCTGCTCCTCTATGTCATAGCCTCCATCGGAGCCGCCTGGCTCATTCGCCTGGTAATGACAAAGATACCCAAGCCGCAAATGTAACCTTCTAACCCACGCTTGCATCCATGAGAATACCCGACATCGAACTACAGAACATCAGCCGTTTCCGTGGCGAACTGATGGGGGCGGCCATGCTCTTCATCATGCTTTTTCATGTCGACTTGGCACGCACCGACCTCTTCTTCGGCTTGCGCCGCATGGGCAACATTGGCGTCGACATGTTTCTCTTCCTCAGTGGGGTGGGACTGTGGTTCTCATGGGTGAAGCATCCGTCGTACCGACAGTTCTACACGCGTCGCCTCGTGCGCATCTATCCCACATGGCTCATCGTGGCCTGTCTCTACTACATTCCGCGCATACCCGTGCATGATTTCTCGTCGGGGCTCAACCTGTTCATGGAGATAACCCTCAACTGGAACTTCTGGTTGCATGACGAGCTCAACTTCTGGTACATCCCCGCCATCATGGCCCTTTACCTCTTTGCCCCGCCCTACATGGAGCTTATCCGTCGCCATCCCATCTACCGGTGGCTTCCTGTGGTCATGATCATGTGGTGCATCCTGGTGCAATGGGTGACGCCCATACACCGGGCGGTGGGTCATCTGGAAATCTTTTGGAGCCGCGTGCCCATCTTCTTCATCGGCATCAACATGGGTGAGATGGTGCGCCGGAAGCGCACCATCGATGGCCAGGGCATCTGGATGCTGTGGATCATGTTTGCCATGTCGCTGTTGTCAAGCGTCTTCCTCGAGCAGGTGCGGCACGGGCAGTTTCCGCTCTTCGTCGAGCGCATGCTCTACATACCGCTCACGGTGACCGTCATTCTGCTTCTGAACCGCATCTTCCGGCGCTTGCCGCATTGGCTCAACCGTGTCTTTGCCTTCGTAGGTGCACTGAGCTTGGAGTGTTATCTCATCCATATCCACTTTGTGCTCGACAAGTTGCCGCACGCTTGGACCTATTGGCCTACGTTCCTGGTGTGTCTTGTGGCCACCTTGCCTTTGGCGTGGGTGCTGAGCAAGGCTGTCGGGTGGCTGACCCGTCGGTGGCTGGCCTGCTGACTGGAAGGCCTTTCGCGCATCGATAAGAAGCGCCGGGAAAGGCGTGGCCGGTAAAAAGATGAGGAAAAGGAAGCTTGAAACAATTATTTTTGACTAATTTTGCATCCTAATTGCAAACGGACAAAACAACCCTCATAAAAGGATACGACAACATGAGTGAACCACACTTTCAACCTGCATCCCATGAGAAGAAGCTGAGCGCTTCGCTGCGTCTCATACGGCCCTCGCAGTGGGTCAAGAATTTCTTCGTTTTCGCGCCTGTGCTCTTTGGCGGGGCGTTGCTCGATGTGCATGCGCTCCTGGCAGGGTTGGTGGCTTTTTTCTCGTTCAGCTTTGCCGCCTCGAGCATCTATTGTTTCAACGACATCCATGACGTGGCCGATGACCGTCGCCACCCGGAGAAATGTCATCGTCCGGTGGCCAGTGGCGCCGTCAGTGTGGCGCAGGCTTATGGGGTGATGACGCTGACGTTTTTGCTCAGTGTGGCACTGACGTTTCTGTTGCCCTTGTTCTCTCCCTTGTCGTCAGTCAACCTGCTGACGGTTGATGGCCTGGCGCAGTCAGGTCCCTCGTGCGTTTCCCCCACACTCTATGTCGTGGTGTTCTACTGGTTGCTCAACCTGGCCTATTGTGTCAAGTTGAAACAGTATGCCATCATCGATGTTTGCATTGTGGCCTTCGGTTTTGTGCTACGCATGTTGGCAGGCGGTGAGGCCGTCGGCATCGAACTGAGTCATTGGATTGTGCTCATGGCCTTCCTCATCACGCTCTTCATGGCATTTGCCAAGCGGCGCGACGATGTGCTCCGCATGGAACAAACGGGCGAGGCACCACGCAAGAACACCAACCGATACAACGCCACGTTCATGGATCAGGCATTGACCATCACCGCTTCGGTCACCCTGGTGTGCTATATCATGTACACCGTGAGTCCGGAGGTGATGCGGAATTTCCATACCCACAAGCTCTACCTGACAAGCATATTCGTGCTGGTGGGCTTGCTGCGATACATGCAGATTGCCGTGGTCGACAAGCGCAGCGGCGATCCCACCAAGGTGGTGTTGCGTGACCGGTTTGTGCAATTGGATGTGCTGGCGTGGCTCATTGCCTTCGTCCTGATCATCTACGCGGGATGAGGTGAAAAGCTTCGGGCCCCAAAGAAATCTCCTTGCGGGGCAAAAACGGACTCAGACAATGAAAGAAAAAGAAATCATACACGTCTTCGACTTTGACGGAACGCTTACCTATTGCGACACACTGTTGCTGTTTATCCGTTATGTCAACGGCCCTTGGCGGTTGTGGCTGAGCCTGCTGTTGTTCTTGCCCAAGTTGGTGCTGATGAAGCTCCACCTACGCGACAACGGCCGGACGAAAGAAGAACTTTTCGCGTGGCACTTTCGCGGCGAGAAGGACAGTGACTTTGCTGAGGATTGTGAGCGCTTCGCCGAGGAGTATCCCGATGTGTTGCGCGAGGCGGGAATGGCCACCCTGCGCAAGGCGTTGAACCAGGGGGAACGTGTCTTTGTGGTTAGCGCCAGCATAGACAACTGGGTGGAACTGTTCTTCCGCGGTGCTGCGCAGGTGCTTGGCACACAACTTGAGGTGAAGGACGGTAAGTTGACAGGCCGCTTCACGACCCCAAATTGTTATGGGACGGAGAAAGTGAAGAGGCTCCAGGCGGCTCTGCCTGACCTGGAGCGCAACCGCGACAAATATTATATCATAGCCTACGGCGACAGCCGGGGCGACAAAGAAATGTTAGAATTTGCAGATGAACGACATTACAAACCCTTCCGGCGATAAGCGACGCGAGCGTCTCGGCGAGATTCTTCGTTTCGGCATCGTGGGCACGATGGCCGTCGCCATACAGTATGCGGCTTACCTGTTGCTGATCCATTGGGCCCATAGTGGGGTCAATGTGGCCAATACCATGGCCTACGTCGTCAGTTTCCTCTTCAATTTTGTGGCATCCACGCGTTTCACCTTCCGCGTGAAGGCTACGGCGGGGCGTGGCTTGGCGTTTGCCTTTTGCCACGTGGTCAACTACCTGTTGCAATTGCTCATGCTCAATCTCTTCATCCATTGGGGAGTGGGCAAGTCGTTGGCCCCGCTGCCCATGTTCGCCGTCTGTGTGCCTGTCAACTTTCTCCTGGTGCGCTATTTTCTCAAGCAGGAGCACTTGCAGAACCCATTCTATATCTTCCGCGTCAAGCATGAGGAGCGCTGGGTGGCCTTGGGTGCGCTGCTCTATGGCGTGCTGGCCAACGTGCTGGTGATATGTGCCTATTGGCTCGACCTCAGCCAGGTGGTCGACAACTACCGCAAGGTGGTCATCCGTGTGTTCCACATCTCGGGCTATGATCCCATCAGCTATCTTGTGCTCACCCATTGGAGCACAGGCTACAACATCTATCGTCATCCGCTGCTGGCCTTCTTCATGTGGATTCCCTGCCAGATCAACCAAGGTCTCATGGCCCTGACGGGGGTCAACTGTGACATGGCGGTCATGGCGGTCATCCTGACATTCTGTTGTGTGTACAGTGCCGTGTTCCTTTTCCGCATCCTGCGCGAGATCATTGGCCTTCACCAGGCTGACGCCACCTTGCTCACCGCTCTTCTGTTCTCCTTTGGCTACACGATGGTGGTATGTAGTGTTCCCGACCATTTCTGCCTGTCGATGTTCATGCTTATCCTTACGCTCTATGTGGCCGGAAAGAAGATGAAGGCGCGCCACTTCTACACCAAGTGGCAGACGGTGCTCTTCTTCCTCATCACAGCGGGCATCTCGCTCAACAATGGCATCAAGGTCTTCTTGGCCAATCTCTTTGTCAACGGCAAGAAGTTTTGGCGTCCGGGCAACCTGATATTGGCCGTCATCATTCCCTCGGCGGTGATGTGGGTTGCCGCCCGGCAGGAGTGGAAGACCTTCGAGAAGCCCAACTACCTGGCGCGGCAGGAGCAAAAGCAAGCCAAGGCGGAGCGTGACAGGGATAAAATCACCAAGGCCTTTAAGGACACCACGCAGCTCAAGGACAGTGCGCAGATAGCCCAAGCCGTCAACCAGGTCATCAAGCAGAAGGTGCGTGCCAAGTATGTGCGCGACCATAAGAAGGCCTGGAACCTTCATAAGGGCAAGCCCATCAACCAGTCGGAGTTTGGCTCATGGACCGACATCTCCACGCCGCGCGACTCCTCCCTGGTGGAGAACATCTTCGGCGAGCCCATCCAGTTGCATGAGGACTACACGCTTCTTGATGTGCTGGTCAACCGACCGGTCATCGTCCGCTACCGCTGGATATGGAATTACGTGGTGGAAGGTGTGGTGGCCTTGCTGTTTGTGGTGGGCATCTGGTGTGGTCGGCGGAGCCGTTACATGTGGCTTGTCATGTCGTTCTTCGGTTTTGACATGGTCATCCATTTCGTCTTGGGCTTCGGTCTCAATGAGGTCTACATCATGTCGCCCCACTGGCTCTTTGCCCTTCCCATCGCTATGGCCTACTTGGTGCGGAGCGCAGCATCTACTCGTTGGTGCCTGCCCTTGCGTGCGCTCACCCTCTTGCTGACGCTTTACCTTTTTGCCTGGAACGCCATCCTTTACGTGAGCTACATGGTGTAGCCGCCAGGCAACGCAGCTCTCATAGCTGCAACGGGCCGATGAGTCTGACATGCCAAGACACCGGAGCCCAAGGACACTTTGTCCCTGGGCTCCGGTGTTTTGTTTGACTAGCATGTGTGTTGTCTAATGGGTGCAAGTCCCTAACGAGCCCTAGTAGTGGGAATCGTTCAGCCAGAGAGACAAGGGTGTCCGTGGTGACGCGGAATCTGAAAGAAGTCAGCGGCAAACATCTGACCCAACGCACAGAAACTTGATATAAGGCTATATGTAGGGATAAGGCTGCAAAATGAGTCAAAGTCCAATAACTACTCGGAACTGCATGTGGTAAATCAAGTGGGTATAAGGTGGAAAGACAGCATGCTTAACTAGTGAGGTCTCACGGACATGGTGATTAGTTGCTTTACGAAATCCATGGAGTAAAGCTTGCCGTGAGAAGTCAGCAGATGCCATAGTAGTGGAGTTTTCGATAACGCTCCACGAAGGGCAGAACCTATATATTAAACGATAGTAATAGAAACGTACCTTATGAAGGGAAGAATGCAGAAAAACTTGTCGGAAGTCAAGTGCTGCCCACAGAAAGTTAGGACGGAATCCGAAGGATATGTGGGAGCGCAGACCTTCATGTGGATATGTGAAGACAACATCGTGGAAGTACCATTCGACAAGGAACACTTATTGGAGCGCATTCTCAGTCCCGACAACTTGCTCGCCGCCTACAAGGCGGTTCAGCGCAACAAGGGCTGTGGCGGTATCGACAAGATGTCCTGTGAGCAAATGCTCCCTTGGCTCTTGGCTAACAAGGATGCTCTGATACGTTCCTTGCAGGACGGGTCTTACCGTCCGAACCCAGTAAAAAGGGTAGAGATACCCAAGGACAATGGCAAGATGCGCCTACTGGGCATCCCCACGGTAATCGACCGCATGGTGCAACAAGCCATCAACCAAGCCTTGACTCCCATCTATGAACGCCAATTCTCCCCGAGAAGCTACGGCTTCCGTCCGGGAAGAGGATGCCATGACGCACTTCGAGGAGCGCAGAAGATAATCGATGCCGGCTACGTGTACGTGGTTGACCTCGACTTGGAACGCTTCTTCGACACAGTAAGCCATAGCAAACTCATAGAAATCCTCAGCCATACGATAAAGGACGGCAGGGTGGTGAGTCTGATACACAAATATCTTCGAAGCGGTGTGATGAACAAAGGTGTCTTCGAGGTGAGCGAGGAGGGCACACCGCAAGGTGGTCCGTTGAGTCCTCTGCTGAGCAACATCATGCTCAACGAGTTGGACAAGGAGCTTGAACGCCGAGGACTCCCATTTGTGCGCTACGCTGATGACTCGATGATATTTTGCAAGTCCAAGCGTGCAGCCATGCGTGTAAGGGAGTCCATAACCCGCTTCATTGAAGGAGAACTACATCTGAAAGTGAACAAGGAAAAGACAGTCGTGTCATACGTGAAAGGTGTGAAATACCTGGGCTATACCTTTTATGTAAGCAAGGGCAAATGCCAACTTGCGGTGCATCCGAAATCCAAAGCCAAGATGAAAGCCAAGCTCAAGGAGCTGACTTCCCGAAGCAACGGATGTGGATATGCCAAGAGAAAGCAGAAACTCGAAGAGTACATAAGGGGGTGGGTCGGTTACTACCACCTAGCTAATATGAAACGTCTGCTTATGGATACCGACAGTTGGCTGCGGCGACGGATACGCATGTGTATATGAAAGGCTTGGAAACTCCCGAAGACAAGGATAAAGAACCTCATGCGATGTGGCATTAATAAATATGATGCAAGAAGATGGGGATATGTCAAGGGATATTGGAGGGTCAGTGGCTCTCCGATAATGCACATTGCCGCTTCGTCACAGAGGTTGCGAGATGCGGGCTATCCAACGCTGATGGGTTCATATCTCGAATGGCATCCAAAATAGGAACCGCCGTATGCGGAACCGCATGTACGGTGGTGTGAGAGGTCGGTAAACATGAAAGTAGGAGATAACACCTATGATTAGTGTTTGCCTCCTACTCGATTGGGGTGTTTACCTTGTGAAGCCTTAGGCTTCCGTGCGTTTCTCTTGTGGCACTCGGTTATGCGTGCTTGTCTCGCCCCGTCCATTTCCTGATGCGGCGGGTGAGAGCTGTGGTGATTTGCCGGGCGTTGCCGGCCTTGAGGTTGAGCCACAGCTCCTCGATGCTACGTCCGATTTTTATCCAAGGATGGCCCCATCCGTTGGTGCGGTAGGAGTGCTCCTTGTAGGGCACGTACTCCATGACATACTTAGGATGTTTCAAGGGGAAGGTCACGTCGTGGCGGTCCATGGTGAAGATGCGGCGCAGGCCGTGTGGCATGGTCTGCAAGGCGGCGTAATGGGTGGAGTCGGCGGTGGCTCCGACGTTGCTCACCATGTTGCGGGTGGGCATGATGGCAAGCCCGTTGTTCATGAGCATGGCAGACCAGAAGACGCTCTCAAAGAAAGGTTTGCCCGCTGCGGCATGGTCGGCGCACATCCGCATGAAGTCGCTGCGGTAGCCGCGGGCCTTGACCAGAGCGGCCAGTTGCCGGCGGTTGAAATCATCGCGCATGAACGAGTAGGAGCCGTCCCACTGGTCGATGACCCTTCGCCATGACGCCCAACCCCAGATGGAGAAGGCCGATGTGAAGAAGTAGTCGTAAGGCACGCCGGGTGTCACCTCGTCGGTGTTGAAGCCGGCGATCATGGTGATGCGGTCGTCGTGCTCGTAGCGGTCGAGCATCTCCTTGCAGAAGGGCAGGAAGGTGGGCGACACCACCACGTCGTCCTCAACGACCGCCACCTTGTCGGCCAGCGAGAAGGCCCACCGTTGCGACAGGTAGCCAGAGGGATCGCAGCCTTGGTTTCGCTCACAATAGTGACGGTGGACATCACATTGCCAGTCGATGTTGTCGTCGCTGGCTATGCGGCGACAGGCCTCCACGCCCTTCTTGTCTTTCTCGTTGCCCTCGCGTGCACCGTCCTGGTAGAGGAACAGGCGTGAGGGACGTGCCGCCTTGACGGCCGCAAAAGCCTGCTGGAATGTCTCGGGCCGGTTGAAGAAGAGCATCAACACGGCAATGTCGGTCTTATAGGGATGTTTCATGTTTTTTCGTGGTGGTAATTTATAGAACCCACCTTTAGTATTTTGTGGTGGTCATTAATAGCCTCCTACTCAAGGTTCTCCGTTCGCTCATACGCCTTGCGCCTTCTTGCGCATGCGCTCCTTAAACCACTTCATGGGATAGTAGGCCAGGCAGGGGGGCAGCGCCAGGATGAGCCGGTGGGCAAGTGGGACGCGGCCGTCCATCAGTCGGAGGAGTGGCCGGTAGTAGCTGGCCCAGACATGGAACTGGCGTTTGTAAAGGAAGTTTTCGTAGACTTTGATTTGGTTGAGGCGGAACCAAGGCTCCATCGTCGGCCATTTGGGTTGCAGCGTGCGTTGCAGCTCATCGTCGTAGATGCGTATCATGCGCAGGTCCTCCACACGCTGGTTGGGCACGTCCTCCTCGTGCCAATAGACCTCGTCGGCCACAAACCACACCCGAGGCTCCTTCATCAGGCACTTGATCTGCATCAGGCTGTCCTCGCGCTCAATGATCTCGCGGGGAGCGTCAAGGCACCCTTCGAGCAACTGGCGCTTGAAGAGGATGCCCCACAACACGCAGAACGTGCGCTTGACGCCCAGCAGGGCGCGGATGAGTCCGTCGCTGTCCTGCCATCCTCGGCGTGCCGAGTCGCAGTGGGCGTGGTGCTGGTTGGTGAAGGTGCCGATGACCTCGTCGGCTCCGCTTGTCGTGATAGCCCGGTGGAGCGAGGCCATGGCGTGCGGCATCAGCAGGTCGTCGGCGTCAGCAAACATGACGTATCGGCCACGGGCCTCGGTCCATCCCTTGCGGCGTGCGGCCGTGACACCTCCGTTGGGCTGGTGAATCACGCGTAGCCTGTTGTCGTTTTGCGCCAGTAGGTCGAGCTTGTCGGCGGATCCGTCCGTACTTCCGTCATCGACAGTGATGACCTCAAAGTCGGAGAAGTCTTGCTGGAGGATGCTGTCCAGGCAACGCTCCAGGTAGTCCACCTTGTTGTATACGGGTATGATAACGGATATCTCCATACCATTTACTTTTTGATTTTGTTCTTGGCAAACTGCAGGCACTCTTCCAGTATCTGTACGTGCGCCACCTTCATGACGGCGAAATAGAGCGCTGTGGCGAGCGCCACGCGTGCCAGGAGCAGCGCCACGTGGCTCTCAATGGCCTGTGTGGCCACCCCCGTTACTGCCATGACCGCCGCTGAGGCCAACAGGAAGGGTGCTATGTCCTTGGCCACCTCCCAGAGCTTGAGGCCCGTGAGTCGGTGGGCCTGTGTCTGCCAGACCAAGAGCCACACGATGTTGAACCCGCTGTAGACCGCGATCATGGCCTTGATGCCGAGGCTGTGTGTGCAGAGCATGAGCACCACCTGCAGGACTATCTGTCCCACGTTGCACCACATGTTGATGTCGGCACGTCCCTGGCCGATGACCAGATTCTGGTAGAGTGTGTAGAAGGGGAAGAAGGCGCCGCTCACCGCCAGGATCTGCAGCAACGGCACTGCACCGGCCCACTTGGGCCCGATGGTGAAGAGGATGAACTCGCGCGCCACCAGCACCAGCCCTAACATGGCGGGAAAGGCGAGAAACGCCGTGAAGCGCATCATCTTGCGGAACACCCGCCGCTCGCGTTCGCGCTCTTCGGCGATGGAGGCGAAGACAGGTTGCGCCACCTGCTGCGTGGTGTTGGCCACGAGCGAGTAGGCCATGAAGTTCCACTTGTACGCTTGGCTGTAGTTGCCGAGAATGTCCTTGTTGAAGAACTTGCCGATGATGACCGACATGATGTTGTTGTTCACGGTGTTCATCACCATCACCACGAGGATGTTCATGCTGAATCCGAACATCTTGCGGATGGGGCGGAAGTCGATGCGCCATGAGGGTCGCCAGGCCACGTAGTGGTAGCGCCCGACGTTGAGTATGGTGATGTAGAGCACCTGCTGCCAGGCCAGGCTCCAGTAGCTGTAGCCGAGGAAGGCGAGCGTGACGCCCGTGACACCCGACAGGATGAGCGCCAGCGAGTTGATCATGGTCATCTCCTTCACCATGAGTTTCTTGGTGAGGTATGCGTTTGGCGTGATGCCGAAGCTGCCGACGACAAACGACAAAAAGACGAAATGTGAGAGCCGCGTGAGTTCCGGTTGGTGGAAGAAGTCGGCGATGAGCGGCGCCGCGAACCACAGGATGGCGTAGAGGGTGAAGCTCATGAGAATGTTGAACCAGAACACGGCGTTGTAGTCCTCATGCCGCGGCTCCTTCATGTTGACGAGGTAGGTGCTGAATCCCGAGCTCTGCAGGTTGCCGGCGATGGCAGTGAAGATGGCTATGTATCCGATGGTGCCATACTCGCCCGGCGACAGCAGCCGTCCGAGCATGATGCCGATGAGGAGGTTGAGCACCTGTGTGGTGCCGCTGTTGAGCGCTCCCCAGAAGAGTCCCTTGGTGGTTTTTTCCTTGAGTGTGTCAGCCATGTTTGTCGATGATGTTCCTTACCTCGTCGAAGGAGAGCTTTCGGTTGAGGTCCATGAAGACCACGTCGTGCTGTCCGCGTTGCTCCACGGGTGGCAGTTGGCGCCAGTTGCCGTAGGCCGCCTCCAGGTAGTCCTCGTAGCGTGTGGGCACCACGATGCTGATGTCCTCGAAGGGTAGCAGCGTACCGTCTCCGAAGATGTCGGTCGTGAGATTCTTCTCGCGTGAGTAGTAGCTGGAGCTGAAGCAGACGTGCTTGAGCGGTTGCCCTTGGTAGGCTCGGCTCTCGCGCTCGATGCGGTCCACCAGCCACCGGCGTATGGGGCATCGGAAGAGGGCGTAGGCCATGTCGCCGAGCGTGAGACGCAGGCTCTGCCGGGTGGCGTCGCGCAGGATGCCGCCCCACGGCTTGCGCAGCAGGTCGGCCGCCAGCAGCTTGCGCAACTTCCACATGTGGTTGCAGTAGCGCTCGCGCTCGCCACGGTCATCGGGCACGGTGTCGAGGGGGAAGATGTCGATGTAGTTGCCGAAGCAGATGCGGTACTCGGTCATCTCGTAGACCGTGGAGCGCGCGTCGCAAAACTTGGCGAAGGGCAGGTAGTACTCCTCCTCGTGTGTGTAGTCGACAGGCTCGTAGCCTGCGGGCGGGTCATCGCGCAAGATGCGGAGGCACCGGCCGTAGTCATCGCGCATCATGTAGACGTCGATATCGTCGTCCCAGGGGATGAAGCCGTGGTGGCGCGCCGCTCCGAGCACGGTGCCGTAGGCGGCAAAATATTTCAGGCGGTTGGCCTGGCAGAAGGCGATGAAGGCCTTGAAGGTCTCCAGAGTCTTGGCCTTGCGCAGGGCCAGTTGTTCTTCAGACAGTGTTTTCATGGATGGGAAGGGTGGGGCACCCCCTCGCTTGTGGAGGTTGTCCCTTCAGATGATATATTTGTCGGACGGGTGGACGAGCGCTATCTGCTCGTGGGGCTTGCTGGCCACCCTGTCATAGATCATGTTGCAGATGTAGGCGTCGTGCAGGCCCAGTCCGACGTTGTAGTCGATGATGCGCTCGTCGTCGTTGAGACGTCCGGGCTTCTCTCCGCGCAGTACCTCGCCCACCTCCGTAAGGTTGGGGAACTCATGGAAGTAGCGGAAGCCGCTGACGTGTCCTACGTCGTCGCAAAAGACGCGGTCGAACGTGGTGTCGCAGTTCTGGAAGCCCCGCGTGTGGACCGGCACCACGAGCACGCCAGGCTTGAACACCGATGTGTCGTCGATGATGAGCCCCTCGGCCTGCGTGATGCAGGAGAGGATGACGTCTGCGCCGTCGAAGAGGTCGCGCACGTTGTCGGCAATGGTGAAGCTGACGCCCCGGAGGTCGTGGAAACGCTCCACGAACTGCTCCGCCTGGTCCTTGTAGCGCAGCAGCCGCACCTCGTAGGGGCCTTCGCCCTGGAGCGCGGCGGCCAGGCAGGCCATGGTGGCGCGCCCGGTGTTGCCCAGCCCCATGAGGGCGATGGTCTTGGCTCCCTTGCGCTTGAGGGTGCTGACGGCCAGTGCCGCCACGGCGCCCGTGCGCATGGTGGTGACGTAGTCGCTGTCGATGACAGCCAGCAGCTCGCCTGTCGTCACGTCGTAGAGCATGGAGTCGCTGCGCAGGGCCGGGTGGCGCCCCTGCACGCGCGACACCACCTTCACATTGAAGCGGTGGGTGTCGGGGGGCAGCAGGCAGGGCATCGACGTGGTGAAGTCGATGCCGTTGGGGTGCACGCTGACCTTGGGCGGCACCTGACACAGCGGTTTCTCGATGAAACATTGCCTCACACAGTCGATGAAGTCGGCTGGCCGCAGTCCCAGGCTTCTGATTTCTTCATTCTGGATGACGATCATGTCGCGTGTGTGGCTAAGGGGTTACTTGGTTCCGGGAATGAGTTCCAGGATCTGCTTGATGGGCATGCAGAAGGGGTCGGTCTCGAGCGAGCGCTCGTTCTCGAGGATGGTCTCGGCGCACTTGCACATGGCGGGGTAGGCTGCGCGCAGCATGTGGTTGGCGTAGATCACCACGTTGACACCCCACTGGTGCAGCTCGTCCTCCTTGACCTGGTTGTAGGAGGTGGGCACCACGACGATGGGCACGTAGGGATGCTTCTCCCTGAACTTGGCGCAGAACTCGCGGATGTCCTCGCCGCTCTTCTCGCGGCTGTGGATCATGATGCCGTCGGCTCCGGCGTCGACATAGGCGAAGCAGCGCTCCAGGGCGTCGCTCATGGGCTGTCCGGCGATGAGGCTCTCGCAGCGCGCGATGATCATGAAGTCCTTGGTGACCTGCGCGGCCTTTCCCATGCGTATCTTGTGGCAGAAGTTCTCAATGGAGTCTTGGGTCTGCTTCACCTCCGTGCCGAAGAGCGAGTTCTTCTTTAGCCCTGTCTTGTCCTCGATGATCACGGCCGACACGCCGTTGCGCTCCAGTGTGCGCACGGTGAACTGGAAGTGCTCGGGCAGTCCGCCCGTGTCGCCGTCGTAGATGATGGGCTTGGTGGTGCACTCCAGGATGTTGGTCAGGTCTTGCATGCGTGTGGTGAGGTCCACGGCCTCGATGTCGGGCTTGCCCTTGGATGTGGAGTCGGTGAGCGACGACGACCACATGCCGTCGAAGGCCCTGACCTGCTCGCCCTTCTTCACCTCCGTGTGCTCGATGATGAGCGCCGAGAGGCCGTCGTGTGCCTCGAGGATGCGCACGATGGGCTTGGCGGCGATGAGCCGGCGCAGCGACTTGAGGCGTATGTCGGGCGTGGTGCCGATGGCTTTCACCTCGTCGAAGAGCGACGACGAGTTGATGCCCTTCGTGTAGGGCACCTCCACCACCTTGCCGCCCAGGTCGGCCATGACCTTGAGGCACTCCTGCCGCAGCTCCGAGTCACGTCCTTCCTTCCAGTTGTCGCCGTGGAGGAGGATGTCGGGCCTGTATTTCCGCAGGTTGGGGATGTAGCTGTATTCGTCTTGGGGCACGATGTGGGCCACGCCCTGTATGTGGCTGATCACTTGCTTGCGCTGCTCGTAGGTCATGTAGGGCAGGCGCGAGCGGTAGGTGGCGATGGCCTTGTCAGTGTAGAGGCCAATGGTGAGCTCGCCCAGTTTGGCTCCCTCGCTGATGATATTGATGAGGCCGGGGTGAAGGATGTCACCGACCATACCGAGATAAACGGTTTTGCTCATGTTTTGTTTTTTGTGATGTTTTCTGCAAAGATAACAAAAAAATACGGACGAGGCAATTTCGTGCCACCTTTTATGTTCGATTCAACTGTAATTTGGACTGGCGAGCCCCTTTCGCCGGGGGTTTGAGTGTAAACCGATATAAACTCCAGGGTGGGTGGGAAGAAAGCGGACAATGTATATAAAAAAACAGGCGTTATTTTCAACTTCAAAATATTTTGGCCGAAATACGCGAATTTTCGGCACTTTTCGTAATCTATTGATAATTAGACGTTTATAAAATTTAGGATTTTATTCAACCTAAAAAGTAAATACTTTTCATCAAAGAATACCCTTTATCGCGTTGCAATATACCCTTTATCATGACGCGATTAACGCTTAATCGCATCGCGATAAAGGGTATATCGCAACACAAAACACCCTTTATCGCAAAATTACCCCACCCGAATCTCGGAAAAATCGGGCAAAACCCCATTTTTCTTGTTCTATTTCAACAACATTCCGCGATAAAGTTTTCTGCTATAAATATTTACAAACCGGTCTTTCTGTGACAGGAGTCAGTTCTGCCACGCAATTCATGATCAGTACACAACAATAGAGGTTTTTCTTGATTTTGACAGTGATGATGCGGATGTTAAAAAAAACTAAAACACGTGCATTGTATTCTCTTTTTCTTTGAAATCTCATAGAAAACAATTAAATTTACACAATTAATCATTGGGATATCCCAGTGATAGCATTTTCGTCTTGCATAAGACGAAGCAAGCAGCGATATGACAATCTGCGAATGGTCATTTTGACGTGCACACCAACGGAGGTGGTGATAATCCTCCCTACATTGGACTTGCCTCCAGTGTCTTCCCCAAAGTTCAAGGCTCCAAGTTTGGCAAGCGTTTGTCCGATGAGGTGTCCACCCATAGTGTGCCTACCCTAACCTAATGAAAAAGTAAAAATGAAGAAAACTACAGGTTCTACTATCCCCAATGCCGTCCCATTGGCAGGCGCTCCCCATTGGTATGTTTTGCGCTCTACTTATGGAAGGGAAAGAATAGCCTATGACTATCTGACCGCCAAGGGCATCAATGCTTTTTATCCAACAACCCAAGTAGTAAAACAAATAAGTGGAAAGCGAAAAGTCATCACGGTATCGCGTTTCCCCAACATCTTCTTTGCTTATGCCACAGAAGAACAGCTCAACTCTTTTGTATACGATAATGTAAACTTGCCATTTCTGCGTTTTTATTATCGTCACAGCCACATTGGTAACAAAATCGAGAAATTTCCAATGATTGTTCCCGAATATCAGATGGAAGACCTTAGGATTATCTGTGCATCTGATTCAAGCGATGTCATTTTATCGTCCACAGAAGTACTGAAATTCAAAATAGGACAATTGATAAAAGTAGCGGATGGTAAATTCAAGGGATTTGTGGGACGCGTGGCAAGATGGAAAGGGCAGCAAAGGGTTGGGATTGTTATTGACGGCTTTGCGACGGTAGTAACAGCATATGTGCCAAGTGCCTCCTTGAGGCCAATGGAAGAATGAATTTTTTAGAAGTAAAAACGATCTAATAGCCATTGCATAGTTATGGTGATACAAAAAATAATAGTGTAAATGGATACAACATTACGAAGGATTTCAGAATATCTCCTCTTAAAAAGTTCCTATATGCGAGACATAGGCCTTTTTCACGGCAAAATGGGAATCGCAGTTTCTTTGTTCGCTTATGCCAACAAATATGATGATAAGCTAATGGAGGAGTATGCGTGGGATTTGCTGCAACAAGTCTATGAAGGCGTGCACTCTGACTTGCCAATTGGACTGGAAAATGGTTTAATTGGGATTGGCTATGGGGTTACTTTATTATACGAAAACAAATGGGTGGAAGGCGAATTAAACGCCATTTTGTCTGATGTTGACGAAAAGATCATGGAACGTGATCCTAGACGTATCAAAGATTTTTCTATACGCTCTGGAATTGGCGGCTTGCTACTTTACTTGACGATTAGGGAAAGGGCAAATGGCGTGCCTGCAACATTTGACAGTCAATATCTGGCAGAGTTGCATGATAAAGTCTCGGATAATGATTTTAAAGTCAGGGAAACAAATTTGATAGACATATTAAACATGCCCTCATTTAAAGAGAATGATTACGTCGACCAGGCAATAGGGATAGATGGCGGTTCTGCTTATTATGTTCTAAAACAATCATCACCATCATGATGAATATATATATATTCAACAATGCCAGCAGGGCAGCTTCCTATGGTATTGGCACATACGCAAAACAATTGGCGAAAGTGCTTATGCCCTTATCCTGTGTGAATGTGTCAATTGTTGATTTGCAAGCAGATGCCATGGAATTCTCCATAAACCATGATGAAAATGGATTTTGCCACTACATCATTCCTCAGCTGGAATCAAATATAGAAAGTGAAACTTATTGCCGCTGTACATTCTACTTTCTTGCAAGAAACATTGAAACAGACAAAAACAACCGCCTAATATTTCTTTTTAATTATTTCCAGCATTACCCCCTTGCTGTACTACTTAAAGCATGGCAACCTCATAGCATCATCATCCTGAGCGTTCATTATATGAGTTGGTGCTTCGAACTAATGGGGAACGTAAGAAGAATGCGGGAAATTGTAAATTGTTCGAACGACAATCCTACAGAGCAGGAAAAGCGAGTATTATCAAGTTTCGCCAAAGAACGATTATTCTTACACCTGTCAGATACAGTCATCTCATTATCTAGAAAAACCAAAGATATATTAATTAAAGATTATCATGTTACTGAAAATAAAATACGCCTTATTTACAATGGATTAGGTGAAGTACCCCATGATTCTATCCATTCACCAAAACAAGATTGTCGTACTATTCTCTTTGTCGGTCGCTTAGACAAAGAAAAAGGATTGTCGTACTTAATAGATGCTTTTGCAAGCATTGCAAACAAATATCCAAATACAAATTTGCAGGTAGTAGGAGATGGCGATTTCCAACCATACTTGGTCCAAAGTAGAAAACTGGCTGGGAGAATTATTTTCTTTGGCAAAACAGAAAAGGACGAAATTGAAGCACTCTACCAATCGGCCGATATTGGTGTCATGCCGTCTTTTCATGAACAATGTAGCTATACGGCAATAGAAATGATGCGCCATGGCATCCCTGTTATTGGAACCAGTTCCACAGGTCTGTCAGAAATGCTTGACGCAACGCCAGATTTGCGCATGGAGATAAATGAAATGCAATTTGACGAAGATGATTTCAAAGCCCAAATAGCATCAAGGTTAGAATTGCTGTTGTCAGACTCAGTTGCATACGAACATGCATCAAATGCCATTCGTAAGCAATATGAAGAACGATACACAATTACCAAGATGTCACGAAACATGAGCTCCATGTTTTTAGATTCATGCAAATTAACCTCCGTAATATCCGAAGATTTCCTGCCACACCTTGATGACCGCATGGTGGAAATAATCAACATGCAACCTGATATTGATTTGGACTTTTATGGGGCTGGCGGAATTGGCGTTTACCTTTGGTGGCGTGTGTTGCAATTAGGAAAAATGAATTTTAAAGATGATGACCAACTTGCGCTAATCAAGGAACATCTTATATATTATGTAGATTGGATAGATGAAATAGCGAAATGCCAACCGCTGCCTCCGGAATTACACACTACGCTGATTGATATGGGAAAACATTCTTTCTACCCTACTAAAGTCAGGCCTATTTTGGAACATCATGGCGTCATATCTCCAAATGACATTTTACATGATGAAATAACCATATTAGAGAACGCCTTAAAAATTTGTACATGCAAAATATGAATGGCAATATTTCAATAGCCCAAAATCTTACAGTGGGTATTCCCATACGTGTTGACAGTGAAGAAAGAAGAGCTAATGTCTCAACAATAATCAACTATCTCAACGAATTGCGATGCCACATTATCGTATTAGAGGCTGATGCTCATGAAAAAATGAAAAAACAGAGTTTAGCTGGAGATATTGATTATTTGTTTGTAAAAGACACTGATCAGGTTTTTCATAGGACACGATATATCAACCAAATACTAAAGATGGCACAAACTGAGATGGTCGCGATTTGGGACACTGATGTTCTGGTTGATTATAGGCAAATATTGGAAGCGCTACAATTGATCCGCAATGGTGCCACTATCTCGTATCCATACGATGGACGTTTTGTTATGTTATCAAAACAACTATCCACGCAAACACGAAACAGAATAGATTTTGACTATTTGAAAAGTCTCAAGTTGAAATCTTTTCTTGGACGGAAATTGTGTGGTGGATCATACATTGTCCATCGTCAACGGTATTTATTGTGTGGTGGTGAAAATGAAAAATTCACAGGCTGGGGGCCAGAAGATGCCGAGCGCCTTCACCGAGTAACCATTCTTGGCCACAAGGCTTTACACATAAGCTCTGGTGAACTCTTCCATTTGTATCATCCCCGTGGTGCTAATTCCACATATGCATCAAAAGACAACGCCAGAGAATTGAGAGAGGAGTTCGTACGTGTGTGTTGCATGTCCCCTACAGAATTAAAAGCATACATATCAAGATGAAAACGATTCTTGAAAATTTTCTCGAAGTCTTGAAAGTATTTCATACAAAGCAATTTGCCCAAGCTTTGTATCAGGAGCATCCGCACAAACACAATATGTATGGACTGAAAAAGATGTTGGATGTTTATGGCATAAAGACATTGGGAATCCTTAGTGAAACTAAAGAACTACAAGACTTAGTCTATCCATGCATTTTGCATATTCCTGGCGATTTTGTCATCGGTTTGAATTGTCATTCCAACAAAATCACCTATATGCAACACGGAAAGAGGACATCGGTTAACATCAATGAGTTCAAGCAGATGTGGACAGGTCATGCCATTGTGGCTGAAGATAGTCCCAATGCTATAGAACCCGATTATAAAGAACATCTGAGAAAAGAAATTATTTTAAAGGTTGAGCAATGCAGCATACCTGTCATTTTGGTGTTGACAAGCATTATAAGTGTATTATATAATTACGACAACATTGGACTTTTCGGATTGTCCCGAATTCTGTTAAATTTGATGGGAGTTATGGTGTGTTCCTTGCTTATGCAAAAGCAATTGTATGGAGGAAGTTACTATGGTGACAAAGTTTGCAGCCTTTTTCACAAAGCCGATTGCAATAGCATACTCGATGGAACTGCCTCAAAAATATTTGGCTTCACTTGGAGTGAAATCGGTTTGGGATATTTCACGGCAAACGTACTTCTTCTATCAGTTTATCCTGCATCATCTACATGCGTGACCTTTATCAATTGGGCAGCAATGCTCTATGGGCTATGGAGTGTTTATTATCAGTGGCGTATAGCAAAGAACTGGTGTGTGCTATGTTTAATCGTGCAACTCATCATATGGACAACAGGTGTTATCTCATTTATATTTAGCATAGGAATTCCTTTTCATGTGGATTTGTACCAATACTTATTGACAAGCGCGATTTATATGTTATCCATTCTTGGCTTTCATCAGTATGCAACAATCCAACTGATTGATTCTGAACGCACAAATGCCGTGCAGCAGTTTGGCGCCATTAAAGCCAATGGAGATGTAGCCAAAATTCTCATTGAAAAGGGCGAATATTTTGAAACGTCTCTCGATGACTCAAGCATTTTGTTTGGAAACCCAAGCGCCAAATTACGCATAACCATATTGAGCAATCCTCATTGCAATCCCTGTGCACGTATGCACAAGCAAGTGGAGCGGCTATTAAAAATTAGTGGAAACGACGTGTGCGTGCAATATATCTTTTCTTCTTTTAATGAACAACTTGAAGACAGTAGCCGCTATCTTATAGCATGCTACTTGAACAATACAAAACAAACTGCTTTACGTAAATTCGCCCGTTGGTATACTAAGGATAAGTTCGATTACAAGAATGTCGTTATAAAGAATCAAGCATACATTCATTCTCCAAAAGTAGAAGCGGAAATGAAAAAGCATAATGCTTGGTGTAAGAAGACATCATTAATTGAGACTCCGACCATACTTGTAAATGGGTACAAACTACCCAAAGAATACAAACTGGAGGAGTTGGCTCTACTTACCAATATTACAATTAGCAAGAAGAATATCTTTCAAGATATCAATGGCCGAAGCACTACGCCATTGGGCGCAGAGTAGCTAACTGCAGAAGAGGCAGTGTGATTGTTTAACCCGAAAATGAATTGCTATGAAAAAGCTTAGAAAATTCACAATCGGTCCCTCGATAGCTTTGTCGGATGCACAGATGATGAAGGTGCAAGGGGGTGACACGGATCCCAATGTATGCCATTCAAAAACAACAGATGGGAGTTGCTCTGGCACTTGTTATCAGTATGTTGGCGGTAAAGAAGGTAGCTGTTATTGGAATTTCAGTTCTCACAGTTGTCTTTGTCAAGTTTCTCAATAAGTGAGAAAAATCAAATAGACTTGTAGACAGGTTGCTGTCCACAAGTCTATTCAAAGAAAGGAACCAATGCGCTAATTGTTGGCTTTATCTTCACACTTTTTTCAAAATTTCCATCATGTGTAATAATCCCAAACCACCAATGGGCGCCTTTTCACGTCTAATCATCTTGTGCTCTTTTTGCTTGCAGTCTTCCGTAATGTATGCTGTACAAAAAGATAGTATATCTATTGTTCAATTTGTCAGAGACTCCTTCACTCGTTATGGAGTCAGGAACGCACTTGTGACAGTTATGGATTCAACAGGCAATGTCATTGACACGACACGCACTGTCCCAGGTGCGGGAGGCCACGATGGGCAAATCTGGTCTATTCTTGTTCCACGTAAAAAGAACAAGTTTCGAATAAGCGTTCAACACCCTGATTATGAAACAAAAGAAATGGAGGTTGAGATGGGAAATCCGGCCCGTCTTAATTCTTATACTTTTCCTGAAATATTGCTGAAACGTATCTTTGCAGAAAAGGAAACCGAATTGGGAGAAGTGACAGTGCGAGCCACCCGGGTGAAATTATGCTATAAAGGAGACACGTTGGAAGTGGACGCAAGGGCATTCCAATTATCCGAAGGTTCTATGCTTGAGTCTTTAGTTGGAAACATACCAGGAACAGAATTGAAGGACAATGGGGACATCTACATGAATGGGAAAAAGGTGGATTACCTTACGCTCAACGGAAAAGATTTTTTCAAAGGGAACAATCGTGTCATGCTTGACAATCTGCCATATTACACAGTTGACAAACTGCAATTTTTCCACCGGCGAAGCGAGCGCAGCCTGATGGCAGGAAAGGATGTGGAGCGTCAAGATTATATTATGAATGTCAAGCTGAAACAAGAGTACAACACCGGCTACTTGGGTAATGTGGAAGCGGGCATCGGTACGCATGAGCGACGGTTGGGCAGAGGGTTTGCCTTGCGTTTTACCGACAATTCAAGACTCTCACTATTTGGAAACGCCAATAACGTCAATGACAAACGGAAGCCTGGCGGCAACGGAGCCTGGGAAAGCATGAGCTCTCCAGAAGGAAACGTGAAGACATATCATGTGGGTGGAGAATTGCTGGTGGATGATAAGAAAGGACAATATAAGGAAATGCTAAATGCTACCTTTCTATGGAATAGGGACAAGGGGGAGCAACGCTTGGCCTCACAACAATTTCTTCAACAGGGCGACTTGTTCAGATATGGCCATGAACTCACCCGTGACAGAAACTTTTCCTTTCATGTCAACAACCATCTGGCATTGAAACGCATAGGTGCCATCTCGGACACGCGCATTGAATATTCTGACATCAATAATTGGTCTATGTCACGCAACGCTTTGTTTGCACAACAAATAAAGGGAAGTGCCAATGAGGTTCTCGATAGTGTCTTCAGTGCAGTGGGAAGTAGCCAAATTCAGGACATCTTAGTGAATCACGTCAAAGATGACAATATGATTGTCGGCAACAAATGGATGATTGAGCAAAAGCTGGACTATCACAAGACGCTTCCATGGGGAGATGACCTCATGCTGTTTGCTTCTGGACAGTGGAACAAATACAAAAACGACAGGAATAGTCTTTATTCGCTACATTACGCAAATGAGGATATGCAAGATGAAGTTCAAAATAGATACAAGCAAGAACAGGGTCGTTCCTATCATTTTAATGCCAAGGCAACATACGCCATACATTTCTTGACAGGTTGGCACCTCAACATCAGTTATGCCCATCATCAACAGCACAGTCATGATGACAACAATCTTTATCGATTGGATTGGGACGAGAACTATCGTCAAAATGGAACATTGCCATCACAAGCAGACTACTTTCGCCTTCGCGACGATAGCAATAGCCCACATAACCAATTGACCGTAAGTGAAGAACATATAACCGGCTCTTTGCACCGACATGATTATGACTCCCAGCGAGGAAGGTACTTCTCATTGACGGCCTTAATGGACGCAAGTTACGTTGTGCAAAAGGGGACATATTCACGCGGGGCGCAAATTTCCAAGCCTACAGATCGCCATTGGCTAGTTACCCCCAGCATAGACATGGAATACGAAACACACCATTGGCGTGACGCTTACCAATTTCATTACGACACCAAAATGCACTCGCCTAACCTTGAACAAATGACGGACATGGATGACACTTCCAATCCTCTTGTCCTGCAAAAGGGAAATCCAAATCTGCGTCCAAGTCAAATTCACAATGGAACGTTTTCTTTTCGTTCCAGGTTTGGCACACACGGGCAATTCGTCATGTTGCGCTCCAACATTTCGATTAAGGCGAATCTTGTGGCGATGAATTCCATCTATAATAGCGTTTCTGGCGCCTACACTTATATCCCTATAAACGTAAATGGCAATTGGGCCAGCAATAGCAGCGTTGACTTCCGGCGCGCTTTGACTACAAATCGGAAAATGAATCTTGAAAGCCGCACAACTTACGATTATGTGCATGGCGTGGACATGAAAGATAATCAAAAAAGCACTGTGGCACAACATATTGTGGGACAAAACATTAAATTGGAATATAAATTTTATTCGTCTGCGTTTTCTTTATTAGGCGGTTTGTCCTGGCGTGAGGCGCAAACAAATGGCGAAGATTATATCCACAATGTGGATTTCAATTATGGCGCAAGCCTACAAGCGAATTTGCCTTTTAAAATACATCTTTCCACTGATATAAAGATGTACAGCCGACGGGGATATGTGGATCGCTCGTTGTGCACTAACAACTTGTTGTGGAATGCGCAGTTCGATTATTCAATGTGCAAAGGACATTTGCTGATTTCCGTCAAAGCATTTGACATTTTGCATCAAATATCCACCACTTATTCGACCATCAACTCGCAAGCTCGTGTAGAAACCTGGCGTCTGAGCCTTCCCTCTTATTTTATGCTGGGCTTACAATATAAATTCAACAAGAACCCGAAGCAAAAATAACATTTGGTATAGATGCAACTGCAACTGAAACGTTTCCCTCATTACACGCAACTCAACGCAACGGATTGTGGTCCGACCTCCTTGAGAATGATAGCCAAGTTCTATGGCATGGACTATTCTGCCGAAATGTTGCGTAGGCATTGTTACATATCCCGAAGAGGCGTCACCATGCAGGGTATAGCAGAATGTGCCCAACACATCGGCTTCGACACCATCGGAATGAAAATGACCTTTGAGCAATTGGCAGCAGACGGGGTGTTTCCTTGCATATTGCATTGGAACCAAAACCATTTTGTGGTATGCTACGGCATTCAAAGCAGCAAGAATGGCGAATACAAAATTCGAATCTCAGATCCAGCCACGCAGCGCTTGACTTATGAAAAAGATGAATTTGTAAGATGTTGGATAGGGAAAGACGCCGCAGAAGAAAGCACAGGTGTTGTGCTGATGCTCGAACCTGGTGACAGGTTCGGGACAGTGAAAGACGAATGCAAGGCGAACGGGCGTAGCATGTTGTCGTTTGCTCGGTATTTCACTCCCTATCACAGCATGATTGCCCAACTCATGCTGGCAATGCTTGTCAGCAGTTTGGTACAGATGGTGCTCCCATTCCTGTCACAAGCCATGGTGGACCAGGGCATCAACGGGCGCAACATGGGCATCGTCACACTGATACTGTTGGCGCAACTTGGCTTTTTTGTTACCACATTGCTCATTGACTATGTGCGATCGTGGATTATGCTCCATATGAATTCGCGCATTGACATACAACTCATTGCCGACTTTCTGATTAAGCTCACTGCTATGCCGTTGCGTTTTTTCGATTCTCGCATGACGGGAGACATCCTTCAGCGCATAGGAGATCACGGACGCATTAAGAACTTTTTGCTTTCAAATAGTTTGAATGTCGTATTTTCTTTTGTCAATTTTGTAGTCTTCCTTGCCATTCTCGCTTATTACAGCAGGCTTGTGCTGGCGATATTCGTAGTTGGCAACTTGCTGCATATCGCTTGGGTGTCTTTCTTTATGCGTTACAGAAGAGAACTCGACATTAAGCGTTTTAACCAATCGGCTTTGGAACAAAGCAAAATGATACAGTTGGTGCAGGGAATGCAGGATATCAAACTGAATAACGGTGAACGGAAAAAACGCTGGGAATGGGAACGCATCCAAGTGCGCCTGTTTCAAATCGGTCTAAAGGGACTTCGCATAGGACAAATACAACAGACAGGCGCGGTTTTTTTCACACAGACCACTCATCTTCTTATCTATTTCATAGCTGCGGAATCAGTAGTTGAGGGGTCGATGACTCTTGGAATGATGATGTCCCTTACTTACATCATAGGGCAAGTGTCAGCACCCATCAATGAGTTCATAGGCTTTGCCCGCTCGTTCCAAGATGCAAAGATCAGCCTTGAAAGATTGAATGACATACATTCACAAGAGGATGAAGAAACTAACATTGAAAACAAACTTGCCATCCTCCCCGAGAATAAAAATATCCAAATTACAGACTTGTCATTTAGTTACACTGGGGCTGAAAGTGAACTGTCATTGAACAATGTTTCCCTTTTTATTCCAGCACACAAAGTGACGGCGATTGTAGGAGAAAGTGGTTGTGGAAAGACTACGCTCATCAAACTATTACAGGGGTTTTACGAACCCATGCAAGGGGAGATTCTGGTTGGCGGCAGGCTTCTGTCCGACATAAACCCGCATACATGGCGTGCTGCTACAGGCTCTGTGATGCAGGACAGCTTTATCTTTTCTGATACAATAGCAGGCAACATAGCTGTCAGTACAGACAAGATAGATGCTAAACGCCTGAAAGAAGCAGCCCGCATGGCATGTATAGACGATTTCATCAATTCGTTGCCATTAGGGTATGACACCATCATCGGGATGGAGGGCAAAGGCATAAGCCAAGGGCAGCGCCAGCGCATTCTCATAGCCCGAGCCATATACAAGAATCCAGACTATATCTTTCTTGACGAAGCCACCAACTCGCTTGATGCGACGAATGAGGCAAAAATCATGTCCAACCTTCTCGAATTTTACAAGGGGCGAACAGTCGTGGTTAGCGCTCATCGCTTGAGTACAATTCTGGATGCCGACCAAATCGTTGTCATGAGGAGTGGGAAAGTTGTGGAATGTGGAACCCACGATTCTTTATTGGAAAAACATGGAAAGTACTACGAACTCGTAAAAAATCAGATGACATGAAAACGCCCCGTAACCATCAGCATTGTCCCGAAGTGGAGAAATTAATGGGAGCTAAAATGCCTTTTCTCACTCGACATGGCATTTCGATTGTCGTATTCGTTCTTTTGGCCATTCTTGCAACAATGCTCTTGTCAGGAGGAGATACACAGCAACTGGCCAGGGAACTGATAAGACATACGGTTGAACAAATTAAAAACAAATTTTAAGTAAAAGACAAATGGCTCCGAAGAAAAAACGAAATGTAGTCCTTTTTGCGACGCATTATGATAATACCTATATTAACCATCAGATAGACAAGTTGAAATCTGAGGTTAAAAATGCAGACATATACGTTATGTACCAAGCGGATGCTTGCAAAGGTCAGTTTGCAAACGACATTCAGACTTATCCTTTTACAATAGACTCTTTGAACGCGCTAAACTACAACCCGATTGCGGAGACGATTGTCCCCGGTAGCAGCCATTTCTCGGTTTTGCAATTCTTTCGTGAACACCCCGAATATGATTTTTACTGGAATATAGAATACGACGTTTGTTTTAACGGTGATTGGAACTTATTGCTCTCTGCCTATGAAGACATAGGGGACGACTTCATCGCTTCGCATATTCAGACTTATGAAGAAAATCCGGGATGGGATCATTGGGACATGATGGAACTCAACCATCTTGTCATTGACAAGCATGACTTCATCAAATCATTCAATCCTATCTATAGGATATCAAACAGAGCCTTGCTGTTTTTGGATGGCTTTCTCTTGCAGCAACACAGTGGCCATAACGAGCTTCTGATTCCAACGGTTTTGCATAAAGAAGGGTATAGCATGTCTGACTTAGGAGGAAGCGGCAGTTTTTCAACCCCTGAACGCAACTTTTACACGTCTTGTGCGCCTAAGGACAATTGGTACACGGGTAGTAGCATGCGGTATAGGCCTCTTTATGGGATGGAAGACATGACAAAACCCAATAAGCTTTATCATCCCATAAAAGGGTAAGTAGTACTCATTACATAAGGGCGCTAATCACTTTGTAAGAAAATGTATCTTTCAAGATATCAATGGTAAGCACGCCCATTGGCAGCGGGCTAAAACGTCCCCTGTATCAGTGCATCACATTTAAAAATTAAAAACAATGAGAAAGTTAAAAAAGTTCAACTTGCAAGCTTCTCAAATCCTTTCGAAGGAGGAGATGCTGACAGTGAGCGGAATGGATTTTTATTCCACAAGTTGCTCTTATGCGGGCCAGAAATGCGCGGTAAGCGCAACGGGCGGCTTTAACACAGGTACCTGCAAGTGGGTCTACGAGAGTTCAACCCACAAGTATCTGACCTGCGTGGTTGATTAGCCGTCCTATTAAACATTCCTTCCACTTTACTCTGTAAAATCATCAGTCTGATCGTTTTGCAGTTAAGGTGGAAGGAAGTTCAGACAGAATCATTTTTTTAGTTGCGTCACCTACATTGACCGCATATAAGGTGGGTTCTATAAATTACCACCATAAAAAACGAAAATAATGAAGGGTTACGTTTTGCCATCTTTTGGTCTCTTTTCGGCTCAGACCGCCACCTCGTTCAGTCGTATAGCCCGCTATACTTCTTCACTCGCTGACGCCCTGACCTCGAAAAGAACCTCAAAATCTGACAAAGCTAATTTATAGAACCCACCATAAACAATACAATCTGCAATAAAATGAACATAACCTACAGACTAAGCTCCCTTTTGCTGTTTCTCCTTACTTTTGTGCTAAAAGTTAATTCCCAATGCTATATTGTAGGAAAGGTGCAAGACGCTTTTCTGAAAACGCCATTACCCGAAGCCAAGGTGTCTTTGCTCAATGCAGCTGACAGTAGCATCATAGACACAATACCTGTTAAAAAGATGTACAGGGCTGACGGTTCCTTGAAGGAAGCGCAATTTTCCATGATGGTGAAGAACGCCCCCCGTAAGTACCTGCTGAAAGCATCCCTCAGAGGTTATGAAAGTGGCTATCTCCCATTGACAATAGAGGGGAAGGAGGAAGGGATTTTGTTTCTTGACCGGCCTCTGGAGTTGCGTAAGATGCCAGAAAAGGATCTTGGCGAGGTGACTGTGACAGCAACCAAGGTGAAGATGTTTTGGAAAGGTGACACGCTTGTCTATGACGCTACCGCCTTCAAACTGCCAGATGGTTCGATGCTTGATGATCTCATCCGCCAAATGCCAGGTGTGACCATGAACGAGAAAGGAGAGATTTTTGTGAACAATCGCAAGATTGACGAGTTGCAGTTGGGCTCACGCTCCTTTATGCGTGGCAATTCAAAGGTACTGTTGGAAAACCTGCCTTATTATACGGTCAAGAACATCAAAGTGTATGATCAAGAGACTGACCTCAATCGAGCTGCGGGTTCCCAAATTGAGAAAAAGAAATTTGTGATGGACGTCAACTTGAAACCGGAATATCAATATGGCTACATCGCCAACGTGGAGGCGGCTGGCGGAACAGAAGATCGATGGTTGGGACGTGCCTTCTTGCTCGGGTTCACCCGAAACACCCGTTACACCTTGTTGGCCAACTCAAACAACGTGAACGAGAGCCGTCACATTGGTAGTTCCGATTATTGGACACCGGAATCAATGCCCAAGTCCTTGCTGACCACCCACAGTGTGGCTTCCGATATCGATTACCAGTCGACCGACAAAAACGTTCAAGAAAAACTCAGCATAGATTTCACCTCCACCCATGACAAGGGGGACATGACCAAACAGGAGGAACTCTTTTTGGCGGGTTCTCCGCAGCAGACCATGAAGCAAAGCACGTTGACAGAAGAGAACAAATTGAATATTGGCAACCGCTTCAAATACATCAAGCCCAACTCATTGATGCTGGACACTGATGTGGCTTTAGGCTACAAGTCGTACCACGGCAATACCAACATGCTGGCAGAACAGTATGTGGACACGTTGATAACGCGCCAACGCAATGTGGGGTTCAACGATGGAAAGAAATGGGATGCCCAAATCAACGCCAGCCTGATGCCTCACATGAAAAAATGGGGAAACCTGGGACAGCATCTCCGCGTTACGGCAAATATGAATTATTCATCGGATGAGAACCAACAGGCGCAGCAATTCAACGTCAAGGACTTTACCAGTGTTTTGTCTTCCAACACATTCAACGCCAATGACTATGCGAAACGCCAATGGAAAGCGAGCGCATCCCTAACGTATGGACTTGACGGGAAAATGAATTCCGCGAGCGTAGCAATAACACCGTCCTACAGCCAAGAGAAAACACACGACTGGCTCTATCATCCTGACACCCTATTGCTTCCCTCACAAATGGACATGCTCCAAGCCGTCACGGATCCAGCGAATTCCTACGACAGCAAACTGCAGTGTTACGGTACTGACGTGATGTTATCATTCTACCACTTTCAGAAATTGCCTGCAAACATGGCCCAGGGGCTCCCCCAAATGAGAGCTAATTTCATAGACATCTACCTTGTGATGAAGATAAAGCACGATAAATTAAATTATCTACGAGGGCAAATCGACACTTTGGCCACACGGACGACTATACGTTTCAACCCCTGGGCAAACCTCTACATGTATGTGAAAAAAGATGAGCGCCGGCCAGTTCGTATAAGCTTAGGTTATAATGAATCAAACACATCATTGATTGACATGGTCAACATACATGATAGTTCCACACCGCTCGTGGTGCGCCTGGGAAATCCCGACTTGAAGGCGTGGCGCTCACTATCCTATATTATAGCCGAATATAAAGACCTTCGTTCTCCCCGGTACAATTACACTTTGTCAGCAGGCTTTGATTACACTCACAATGATGTCTCACAATCGGTCAGTTTCAACAGCAAGAATGGTGTCTATACCTATCGGCCTGAGAACATACACGGAGCCTACGACGCTAAGGCAAAGGCGACTGTCTTTTATACACTCGACGCTGACAGACGCTGGACTGTGGAAAACAGCGCAGACGGAAACTTCGTCCATTCGCTCGACCATGCCATGCTTGAGGGAGAGACCCAGAGCAAGGTGAACGCCGTCAACACATTGACCCTGCACGACAGGGTATACCTGCAATACAACAAAGGATCGCTGTACGTCCGCGCAACAGGTGACGTGAGATGGCGGCACAGCGAAAGCAAACGACAAGGATTTGCAACATTGAATGCAACCGATTTCCGCTATGGACTGGCCGCCCGTTACACCATTCCATTGTTGAACACCACGATTTCAGTGGATGGCAACATGTACTCTCGCCGAGGCTATGGCAACTTAGGGTTGAACCGAGACGACTTCGTGCTCAACGCCTCTGCCTCCCAATCATTCCTGAAAGGCAAGCTCATCGCGCGCATCGAGGCTTTCGACCTGTTGCATCAACTTTCGTCAACTGAATACAAGGTCAACGCCCAAGGACGCACGGAGACATGGTACCGCACTTTGCCCCACTACCTGATGGGCCATGTCATTTGGCATTTCAACAAAAATCCGAAAAGAAAATAATGTTTCGATATAGATGCAACTGAAACGTTTCCCTCGCTACACGCAGCTCAACGCATCGGATTGTGGCCCGACCTCCTTACGAATAGTTTCAAAGTTTTACGGCATGAACTATTCTTCCGAAATGTTGCGTAGGCATTGTTACATATCCCGAAGAGGTGTCACCATGCAGGGTATAGCAGAATGTGCTCAATATATTGGTTTTGACACCATCGGAATGAAAATGACCTTTGAGCAATTGGCAGCAGACGGGGTGTTTCCTTGCATATTGCATTGGAACCAAAACCATTTTGTGGTATGCTATGACATTCAGGGCAGCAAGAGTGGCAAATACAACATTCGAATCTCAGACCCAGCCACACAGCGCTTGACTTATGAAAAAGATGAATTTGTGAGATGTTGGATAGGGAAAGACGCCACAGAAGAAAGCTCAGGTGTTGTGCTGATGATCGAACCTGGTGACAGGTTCGGAACAGTGAAAGACGAATGCAAGGCGAACGGGCGTAGCATGTTGTCGTTTGCGCGATATTTCACTCCCTATCGCAGCATGATTGCCCAGCTCATGCTGGCAATGCTTGTCAGCAGTTTGATACAGATGGTGCTCCCATTCCTGTCACAAGCCATGGTGGACCAGGGCATCAACGGGCGCAACATGGGCATCGTCACACTGATACTGTTGGCGCAACTTGGCTTTTTTGTTACCACATTGCTCATTGACTATGTGCGATCGTGGATTATCATCAATGGTTTTGCATAAGGAAGGGTACAGCATGTCTGACTTAGGGGGAAGTGGTAGTTTTTCAACCCCTGAACGCAACTTTTACACGTCTTGTGCACCTAAGGACAATTGGTACACGGGTAGTAGCATGCGGTATAGGCCACTTTATGGAATTGAGGACATGACAAAGCCCAATATGCTTTATCATCCCATAAAAGGGTGAGGAGCACTCTTCTTACATAGGAATGCAGATCACTTTGTAAGAATATGTATCTTTCAAGATATCAATGGCTGAATCAGTACGCCATTGGGAGCAGTGTAGCTAACTGCAGAAAAGACAGTGTGATCGCTTAACCCGAAAATGAATTGCTATGAAAAAGCTTGGAAATTCACAATTGGCCCCTCAATAGCTTTGTCGGACGCACAGATGATGAGGGTGCAAGGTGGTGACACGGATCCGAATGTATGCCACTCGAAAATAAATTGCCTAATTTTCCGTTTTTAGTAAAACCTTAAATTAGCAGACAAAGTATGTCTGTATATTCTTTAGATTTTTATCGTGCGC
>ERZ808242.257-NODE-257-length-39825-cov-17.699774_pt1 | contig 39825 bp, 36 predicted proteins | sample MGYA00521244_ERZ808242 | MGnify/ENA primary metagenome ERZ808242 (study PRJEB31516, sample SAMN03275573) | gut metagenome | biome: mammalia-associated habitat; material: feces | host: Papio cynocephalus | place: Kenya | collected 2012-07-27 ... | reverse complement strand
TTCCGTGGCTCCTTCTATGACGCTTACTCCGATGGTGCCCGCAAGATGTTCTGGCACCAGATGGACGAGAACCTCTATAGCAAATATAAGTTTGGCGTAGACGCTTGGTGGATGGATGCATCCGAGCCAAACGTTCGCGACTGTACCCCTATGTGGTATCGCAAGACACTCTGTGGCCCTACTGCCCTCGGTACATCTACCGAATACTTCAATGCTTATAGCATAGTGAATGCCGATGCCATCTACAATGGTCAGCGCTCAGTGAACCCTAACCAGCGTGTGTTCCTCTTGACTCGTTCGGGTTTCGCTGGCGAGCAGCGTTACAGCACAGCCACTTGGTCGGGCGACATCGCTACCCGTTGGGAGGACATGCGTGCGCAGATGACAGCTGGCTTGAACTATTCGATGGCTGGTCTTCCTTTCTGGGGCATGGACCAGGGTGGTTTCTGCGTGGAGAACCGCTACGTGGCTGCCCAGCAAGAGTTCGACAAGACGGGCAAGGAGAACGCCGACTTGAAGGAGTGGCGTGAGTTGCAGGCTCGTTGGAACCAGTTCGGTTGCTTCGTTCCTTTGTATCGTGCCCATGGTCAGTGGCCATTGCGTGAGGTTTGGAACATCGCTCCTGCCGATCACCCAGCTTACAAGACTATCGTGGCTTACGATAAGCTCCGTTATCGCTTGATGCCTTACCTCTACAGTATGGCTGGTATGGTTCACTTGAAGGATTACACCATGATGCGTGGACTCGTGATGGACTTCAATGGCGATGACAATGTGCTCGACATCAAGGACCAGTGGATGTTCGGTCCTGCCTTGATGGCTTGTCCTGTGGGCGAGTATCAGAAGTATACACGTAACGTTTACCTCCCTAAGCAGAATGGCTGGTACGATTTCTATACTGGCAAGCATTATGCAGGTGGCCAGACCATCGTGGCTGATGCTCCATACGAGAAGATTCCTGTGTTCTGTCCAGAGGGTGCCATCCTGCCTGTAGGTCCAGAGATAGAGTGGAGCGACGAGAAGAAGCCTGAGCTCATCGACCTCTATGTATATGCTGGCAAGGACGGCGATTTTACTATCTACGAGGACGAGGGCACCAACTACAACTACGAGAAGGGTAAGTATTCTACCATTGACATCCATTATAACGATGCCCAGAAGACACTTACCATTGGTGCTCGCAAGGGCTCTTTCGACGGTATGTTGCAGAAGCGTCGCTTCAACGTGGTGCTCGTGAGTACACAGAATGGTCAGGGCGTGAACCTTGCCAAGGCGCCTAAGGGCAAAATGGTGAAGTACGCTGGTCAGGCTGTAACTGTTAAACTGAAGTAATCTCAATCTCCCACAGATTTCACAGATTACACAGATTTTCGACCTTCGGTCGGTTTTTATCATACGGAACTTAGACGGAATTGAAACGGAAAAGGAACAGTCCGTATGGGTTCTCATTTGGAGATATAAATCTGTGAAATCCTTGGAATCGGTGGGAGTTTTTGTTTTCTCGACTTTTTAATATAGTTTATGGATAGAAAAATATTTTTATTGTCGGCTCTCCTTTGTGGGGGTTCTTTTTGTTCGTTGAGCGCACGAGAGCGCCAGAATTTCGACAAGGGTTGGCTTTTCACTTTGGCTGATTCCGCAGGAATGGAGAAGGGCAGCTATGTAGATGCTTCTTGGCGTCACCTCAACTTGCCACACGACTGGGCTATCGAGGGTGACTTTATGCCCACCAATCCGTCGGGTGCCAGTGGTGGAGCCCTACCAGGTGGCATCGGCTGGTATCGCAAGCACTTCACGGTGAATCCGAAGGATAAGAACGACCGATATACCATCACCTTCGATGGAGTCTACATGAACTCCACCGTTTATATCAATGGTCATAATCTCGGCACTCGTCCTTATGGGTACAGTACTTTCGAGTACGACCTTACACCTTATATTAATAAGAAGGGCGACAATGTCATCGCCGTGAAGGTGGATAACTCCGACCAGCCCAACAGCCGTTGGTATTCGGGTTGTGGTATCTATCGCCATGTGTGGCTCAACCAGACCCAAAAGTCAGCTTACATTCCTCAGTGGGGACAGTATGTAAGCACCTCTCCGAATGGCGAGGTAAAGATTAAGGTGGAAGCTGTTTCTACCCCAAAATATCAGGTGCGCAATACCATCCTCGATGCAGCAGGCAAGGTGGTGGCAAAGAACCAAGGTGGCGAGGAGCAGACGCTAAAAGTGGCGAATCCGCATCTCTGGGGCATTGGCGATGGCTATCTATACACCGTGAAGAGCGAACTCTTGGTGAATGGCAAGGTGGTGGACACCGAGACCACCACCACGGGTTTCCGTGACGTGAAGTTTGATGCCAAGAAGGGCTTCTTCCTCAATGGCAAGAACTTGAAGTTGAATGGTGTCTGCGAGCATCACGACTTCGGCTGTCTCGGTGCCGCCCTCAACGAGGATGCCATGCACCGCAAGCTCACCATCCTCCGAGATATGGGTGTGAATGCCATCCGCAGCAGTCACAATCCTCCAGCCCCAGAGCTCTTGAACATGTGCGACTCCATGGGGATCCTCGTCATGGACGAGAGTTTTGATATGTGGCGACGCAAGAAATCGAATGGCGACTATGCCCGTTTCTTCGACGAGTGGCACAAGCGCGACCTCACCGACCTTGTGAAGCGCGATCGCAACCATCCGAGCGTCATCATGTGGAGCATCGGCAATGAGGTGTTGGAACAGTGGTCGGATGCCGCTGCCGATACTCTCAGCCTTGAACAAGCTAACTTGATATTGAATGCGGGCCACGATGCTTCCTCCCTGGCGCATGGCGATGAGTTGAGTGTCAACTCCCTACTTACTCGCCATCTCGCCGAACTTGTCAAGGAGTACGACCCTTGGGGATGTCGCCCAGTCACCGCAGGTTGTAATGAGCCCGACCCAAAGAACCATCTCTTCAAGAGTGGTGCCATCGACGTCATCGGCTTCAACTATCACCATCAGTGGGTCAAGGATGTGCCAAAGAACTTCCCAGGCAAGCCTTTCATCTTCTCCGAAAGTGTGTCGGCTTTGCAGACCCGTGGTTTCTATAAGATGCCGTCCGACAGCATCATCAAGGCACCTAAGGAGTGGTGGTTGCCTTATACTGACCCATCTTACATGTGCTCTTCTTACGACAACATGCATGCCTCTTGGAGTAGTACCCACGAGGAGACTTGGGACGTGGTGAAGCACAACGATTTCGTGGGCGGACAGTTCATCTGGACAGGCTTCGACTATATCGGCGAGCCTACTCCATACGCCTATCCAGCTCGCAGCAGCTACTTCGGCATCATCGACCTCGCTGGTCTGCCAAAGGATAGTTACTATATGTATCAGAGCGAGTGGACTCAGAAGCTTGTGCTCCATCTCTTCCCTCACTGGAACTGGTTGCCGGGACAGCAGATAGACATGTGGTGCTATTACAACCATGCTGACGAGGTGGAACTCTTCGTCAACGGCAAGAGCCAGGGCATCCGCAAGAAGAAGGAATATGTGCCAGCGGCTCAGAAGGCTGAGGATGGCAAGACCATCAATGTAGGCGATGCCTACAATAAGAGCACAGAGTACCACGTGATGTGGCGAGTAAACTTTGAGCCAGGCGAAGTGAAGGTCATCGCTCGCAAGGACGGCAAGAAGGTGGGCGAACAAGTCATCAAGACTGCTGGCGCTCCCGACCATATCGTCTTGAAGAAGACTTATCAGGGCAACTTGGCTTATGGTAACGGCGAGCCTACTACCTTCGTAGAGGTGGATGTCGTGGATAAGTATGGCAACCTCTGTCCGAGTGCCGACAACCAGATATTCTTCTCCATGGAGAAGGAGAGTGGCAAGAAGTGCCCAGTGGGTGAATCGAAACCTGTGATTCTCGGTACTGACAATGGGTGTCAGACTTCCTTGGAGCGTTTCACCGACCCACAGCGCAAGGCTTTCTTTGGCAAATGCGTCGTGGTGTTGAAAGGCAAGGGCATCTTGAAGGCACAGGCTGTTGATTTGAAGCAAGCGTCATTGGAACTTTAAGATTCAAGCTGTTTTATATAATAAGGAAACAAGGTAGGACAGAAGGTGAACATCTCTGTGGTTGAATTTCAGGCTCTGCCAATCTGGAAGCACCGAGGTGGAAGAGGTGAAAAAATAAAAAATGTTTTTTTATTTTGTATTGTCCTTAATTTGCATTATCTTTGCAAGCGGAATCGGCATGAGCCGGTTTCGCTTGTTTCGTTACAGGGGGTAGAGATTTCTTTCTGTTGCTCTTGCAAACGATAGATAACTAAAGATATAAAATAAAAAAGAAGATGAAGATTAAGACAAACATCGCCATGGCTACGCCAGACATGGCTTCACATATAGCATCGCTCATCATGGAGGCGATGAATCCTCAGTGTTGCCAGAATTTTGCTGGTTCTCAGCATACGTTGGTGGATTTCCACCAGATGATGACCCGATTGGTGGAGATGGAAGATAGCCAGTATAGCTATCGCAACACATTGGTGGCTACCAACACCGAGGGTATCTTGATGGGCATTCTCGTGGCATACGACGGAGCCCAGCTCAAGACCTTGCGCGAGCGTTTCGTCCAAGAGGCGATTGTGAGCTTTGGCATCGACTATTCGGGCATGGATGCCGAGACCGAGGCTGGCGAGTTCTATATTGACAGTCTCGCCGTGTCGAGCAACTTCCGTGGCAAGGGGGTGGCTCATGAGCTGATCCATGCGGGTATTGACCGTGCCCGAGAGTTGGGCATCCCTAAGGTCGGTTTGCTTTGCGACAAAAACAATCCAGATGCTGAGCGCCTCTATGCCCAGATGGGCTTCGAATATGTCAATGATGCCACATGGGGTGGACATTCCATGAAGCATCTGCAAATCACTGTTTAAGAGTAAGTTGCTTGTGCAAACGATTGCCCTGTCCGAAAGGGGCTTGTCGTGCAATCGTTTGCTCATCAAAAGAGATAGAAATCAATAAATAATAATAGATTCTTTGATCTTTTCATCGTATCTTTGCACCAGCAAAAAGAAACATAAGCCAAAGATGATGAAACCAGACATGGATTAAGAGATTAAAAGCATAGATTCATAATATAGGTTTTTAGGAAAGGATATTTTATTAGTTTTTGTTGATTTAATATAAAAGCCTGGGCAGCAGTGATGCTATACCCAGGCTTTTGTATTTGTTTGAGCTAGAATAAAACTCCTAACTCCTAACTCCTAACTTAAAACTAGTCTTCCAACTCCTCGATTTCGCTCTCGTCCATATCCCTGTCGAGTCTGTCTCGCCAAAGATACTTTCTCGTTTCATGCACGATGATTCCGCTCAGACAGAGCAGGGAGATGAGGTTAGGTATCGCCATGAGGGCGTTCATGCAGTCGGCGATGTTCCATACCAGTCCGAGACTGATTACGCTACCGATGAAGATGCTTGCAATGTAGAGCACACGATAGGTAAGCATCCATTTCTTGCCCTTAAGGTATTCTACGCAACGTTCGCCGTAGTAGCTCCACCCCAGAGTGGTACTGAAGGCGAAGGTGGCAAGACCAAAGGTAAGCAATGGGGCTCCGATGTATGGTATCTTGCTGAATGCCTGCTTGGTGAGGGCGGCTCCGTCATGATAGTCGATGTCAGGATAAGCGATGATGCTACTGGTAATGACCAGTCCTGTGAGGGCACAGATGATGACCGTGTCCCAGAATGTACCCGTAGATGAAACCAATGCCTGGCGCACTGGGTTGCGAGTTTGTGCGGCGGCGGCTACGATAGGGGCTGAACCCAAACCGCTCTCGTTGGAGAAGAGGCCTCGGGCTATACCATAACGGGCAGCCATCATCAGCGTACTACCGGCGAAACCACCGCCAGCTGCCTTAGTGGTGAATGCCGACTCCACGATTACCTTGATGGCAGGAATCAAGTAGGCATGGTTTACGAAGAGGATATAGATGCAACCTATCACGTAGAAGAGGGCCATGAAAGGCACCAACATGCCGCAGACCTTCGAGATGGTCTTCACGCCACCGATGATGACGGCGGCTCCCAGTGCCGTGACGATGGCACCCGTGATGTAAGGGGAAACGCCATACTGGTTGTTGACCAACGAGGAGATGGCGTTCGCCTGTACCGTACTGCCGATACCGAAAGAGGCGAGGGCGGCGAAGATGGCGAAGAGGATGGCGAGCCATTTCCAGCCCAGTCCCTTTTCGAGGGCATACATCGGACCTCCCAGCATTCTGCCACGCTTGGTCTTTACACGATATTTCACGGCAAGCAAGCCCTCGGCATACTTGGTGGAGATGCCGAACACACCCGTCAGCCAGCACCAGAGCACGGCGCCTGGTCCGCCCAGTGCGATGGCTGTAGCCACACCGATGATGTTACCCGTACCGATGGTGGCGGCAAGGGCTGTCGCCAAGGCACCAAACTGGGATACATCTCCCGTGGCATTCTTGTCTTTCTTGACAGACAACTTGATGGCCTTGAATATCTTGCGCTGTGGAAAGCGCAGACGGATAGTCAGGAATAAATGCGTTCCCAACAAGAGGATAATCATAGGCCATCCCCAGAGGAATGAGCTAAAAGCTGTGAAAAAATCGTTTATTGCATCCATAATCTTTAGAACTTATAGAAGTTTATATTCTTTAATATTTAAGATAAACGAAAGTCCCGATTTTAATAAAGGGAACGAAGGTTCCGACGGATTTGTAATCCGGCGGCAAGAAGCGAGCAAGCTACTTATTCTTCAAATTCTACCATTACGTTTTTGAACCCCATTGCCTTAAGCATTTCTCGAAACTGTTGCTTGGCATTCGTTCGAGCCGTCTGTATGTTCACTGGAGTGAGGCATCGTTTCTTCATTGCAGCGTAGGCTCTGTCGTACATTGCCTGGCGATCAGATCCCGTCCATTTGCCTTCCTCGAAGAAGCTCTTGGTCTTCGCCTCGTCGATGAAGTTGTTGTCGAGCAACTTGATAGGTGGCAGGGTGCAGACGATGGAGTCCTTGTCGGCGTCATGCTGTATCCATCCCTCCTTCACGTCCTTCATGTCGATGCCCAGTCGCAGCGTACCGTAGTAGATGCGTACCAACTGGTCGTCGCCGAAGAAACCATGTCGGGTGGTATCCACGAGTTCCTCGTCGCTGATGCTGAGGAATTCCCATTGTCCGATTGCCTCGATGCTCTCCACTTGGGTGGGCGAGAGGGTGGTTTTCTCCTCCTTTGCCACTTCCACTTGGTTGTCCTTGTTGAGCCAGTAGAGACCTCCACCTATCAGGAGCACCAGCAGCAATATCGCTATGATTGATATTTTCTTCATGATTCTGTTCTCCTATTTATTAATGTGTAGATGAAGTCTTCTCCTTGTTGGGAGAGTTCTTATTTTCTACTGTCGAGGTATCGAAGAAGTTCTTGATGTCTTCCCAGGTAAACTTCTTGCGGAAACTTATCTTGATGTTCTCCTCCTTGAATCCCATGTCCTTAAGCATCGGTATGAGCGTGTTGGCGGCACTGAGTTGCGCCTGCTCTGTGAGGTCGAGGTTCGGGATGTCGCGGATGATGCTCTCCCTGCCTTGCTGCTCCAGTTGCGAGAGTTCCGCATCGCTGAAGTTGCTGCGGGTGAGCGATACATATTGTTTTACGCTGTTGTGGTCGATCTTCGAACTGGTGAGTGCCATCTTCGGGTCGGGTAGGATGATTTCTATCTTGTCGCCCTTGCGGTTTACGTTTTGGGCAGTGAAACCTTGGAAGTCGATGTATGCCTTGATGGTGGCGTCCATCGGAATCGCCACTTTGCGGTTGGATCCAGGCACGTGGATATTGAAAGATTTCTTGAAGATGGAGCCCTTGATGTTCAGTTGGTCGTCGTGGGTGATAATCTTGTGAACGTGGGCTTCGGCGGTATAAAGTCGGTTGCACTTTTGTATCTGCGTCACCAGCACCGGAATCGTGTCGATGACGTTTACCTTCGCTTCCTGTTGCTTGTGAGAGCAAGCGGCGAAGACCAAGGCAAAAGCTGCAAATATGATAAATAATTCCTTTTTCATACCAAAAAGTCTGAATTTGGCTGCAAAGTTACGACAAAATGTTTGAAAAACCAAATTATTTTAATAAAAATGTATCAATTTCGCATGAAAGCTTGCTCTTTAGTTTTCTTAGCATGTGTTGTTTCTCATCGCTATCACAAGAAAGAAACAGGTAGATAGTTCATCTATTTCCGCCTTCAACAAAGAAAAATCAAGAAAAAAGTAATTTTTTTCATTTTTCGATTAAACCTTTCCTATTTTCCTCCGTCAAAGATAGCGATTAGAATTCATAAACTGAACTTTTATTATATCGTGTAAGATTCAATAGGAAATTTATTAGTTAGTATTTAGGTAGTAGAAAGCGCCAGCTCGAGATGAGTAGGCGCTTTTTTATTTGTGTAGGGTTCATCTCGTTCGAAAGCCTTATTTTAATTTTCTACTTGAAAATCTTGGCAGTTTCAGCAGAAAGTATTAACTTTGCACCGCAAGAATAATATAATATTAACGACAATGAATATAGTAAAAACAGACATCGAGGGTGTGTTAATCATCGAGCCTCGCCTTTTCCGCGATGCACGTGGTTATTTCTTTGAGAGTTTCAGTGAGCGAGAGTTTGCTGAGAAGGTATCACCAATTCTTGGGCATGACGTGCATTTCTGCCAGGACAATGAGAGCATGAGCAGCTATGGCGTGATGAGAGGCTTGCACTTCCAGCGTCCTCCTTATACCCAGAGCAAGCTGGTGCGTTGCGTCAAGGGTAGAGTGCTTGATGTGGCTGTAGATATTCGTAAGGGTTCGCCTACCTATGGCAAGCATGTAGCTGTAGAGCTCACCGAGGACAATCATCGCCAGTTCTTCATCCCTAAGGGCTTCGCGCATGGTTTCGCCGTCCTCTCCGAGACAGCCGTCTTCCAGTATAAGTGTGATGAATTCTATCACCCAGAGGCTGATGGTGGTATCTCCATTCTGGACGATAGCCTGGGCATCGACTGGCGCATCCCAACCGAGCATGCCAATCTCTCAGAGAAGGATACCAAGCACCCATTGCTGAAGGATTTCGATTCTCCTTTCGAGATTTAAGGATAATAGACAAGGGGGCGACTCTTGGGTATAACAAATCGCCCCATGGCAAATGAGCCATTGGGCGATTTTTAGTTGGTAACTTTTAAAAAAACTTACTTTTCTGTAGTTTTGTCGCTTATCTCGATATTTTTGATTAAATTTGTATCTCAAAACTAAAAATGAGACATGAAACGAATCAATTATATCCTGATGACAGCCTTGGTGGCTGGCTTGTTGTTCGGTTGCGCTGAGAAGAAAAAGAGCAACATCATCATCACTCCCAAGCCAGTGACCAAGAACCCTAACAAGCCTACCCAGAAAATGAGTAACTATGAGCAGGCGAGAGACATCGAATGGCTGGGAGCTACCTATAAAGTGGTGGTGAAGCGTGAGTGCGACACCTCGCAGCCCATCATCCAGCTCGATGAGAACAATAAGTATTATGACAATAAGATAACCGTTCGTATCTTGCGAAAGGATGGCACCGAGTTTTTCAATCGCAGTTTCACGAAGACTGCCTTCGAAGGCTATCTTGATAGTCATACCCAGGAGCAGGGCGCCCTGTTGGGCATCGTGTATGTAAAGGCGGAGGGCGACAATCTCTGCTTTGCTGCCAGTGTCGGCTCGCCTGATGTGACTAGCGACGAGTATGTGCCCTTGGTGCTGAAGATTTCCCGCATGGGAGCCGTGGGCATCAGCAAGGACCAGTTGCTCGATACAGATGGTGATGAGAATAACAACTCCAGCAAAAAAGCCTCTTCGGCGCAGTCGGATGATGATGACGAGGAAGGGGTATGATGAAATAAAACAACAAAAGCTCGCAGACGGTCTGCGAGCTTTTGTTGTTTTATTTCATCTCCGTAATCTTGCCTTTCTCTACTTCGAATATCTTGAAGTCACCCTGTAGACGATGGAGAATCTGGTCGAGGTGGTCGCGGTTGGTGTCGGTGATGAATATCTGACCGAAACTGTCACTCGAAACCAACTGCACGATGGCTTCCACTCGCTGTGCGTCAAGCTTGTCGAATATATCGTCGAGCAAGAGCAATGGGGTGGTGTTGGAACAGGTGCGCTGCAAAAAACTGAACTGCGCCAACTTCAGAGCTATCACGAAAGTCTTGTTCTGACCTTGACTTCCCTCACGCTTCATCGCATAGTCACCCAGAGAAAACTCCAGGTCGTCTCTGTGTACACCATGCAACGAATAGCCTACGGCACGATCCTTGAAACGATCTCGCTGAATCACCTCCAACAGCGGGCCACGGGTGCAATGCGATATGTAGTGAAGCCCCACTTTCTCTTGGTTGCCCGAGATGTGCTGGTAAATCTGCTGGAACACAGGCTCCAACTCATTCACGAATGCCTGTCGCTTGGCAAAGAGCTGCTCTCCGTTCGTCGCCATCTGCTGCTCCCAGATTTCCATCACCGTAGGGTCGGGTTCCGCCTCCATCTTCAGGAGGGCGTTGCGCTGTTGCAAAGCCTTGTTGTAGTTGGAGAGATACTCGATGTAGGTGTTGTCGTACTGGGCGATGACCACGTCCATCAACTTGCGTCGCTCCTCGCTTCCCCCCTCGATGAGCGACACGTCGGAAGGCGACACTAGGATGAGCGGTATCAAGCCGATGTGTTGGGAGAGACGTTTGTACTCCTTCTTGTTGCGCTTGAAGTGCTTCTTGGTGCCACGCTTCATGCCGCAATAGATGTTCTCCATGTCGCCATTGTCGTTCTGATAGTTGCCCTCCAACATGAAGAATCCCTCATCGTGGGTGATGATTTGCGAGTCGATGGGATTGTTGGCGCTACGGCAGAACGAGAGGTAATAGATGGCATCGAGCAAGTTGGTCTTGCCCATGCCGTTATGGCCTATCAAACAGTTAATCTTGGGCGACAACTCCAGGTTGGCGTCCTTGATGTTCTTGTAGTTTAATATGGAGATATTCTTTAAAATCATAGTTGCTTTTCCGCTTTTGGAATGCAAAGTTAGCAGAAAAAGGGGAAAAAACGAAAAAAGTAGCCGAGAATTTTCAATATATCGAAAAAATTAAGTAAATTTGCAAACTAAAATGTAGTAATGTGTGGAAATCGAAGAAATACCTTCGCCACATATCTGACAAACTGAATAATAAAAACAAAAAATAAAAATGGCAAACAACAAAGTACAGGCTCAGGAAGTAGAGAGCCTTAACATTCATGAGGCCTTCTTCTTGAAGTATAAGAAGGCTATCCTTATCGCTGTGGTAGCTGTCATCGTTATCATCGCAGGTGTGTTCGTTTATTTCTCTCAGATCTCAGGTCCTCGTGAGGACAAGGCGAGCACCATGCTCGGCAAGGGTCAGACTTATTTCAACAACGAGATGTTCGAGCAGGCACTCAATGGCGATGGTGCCGGTTACGTAGGTTTCAAGCAGATTGCCAGCGAATATGGCAGCACCGACGCAGGTAACTTGGCTAACCTCTATGCGGGTCTTTGCTACGCTAACCTTGGCAAGTGGGCTGAGGCTGAGAAGAGCATCGATGCTTTCTCTTCCAAGGGCGACCAGATGATTAGTCCTGCCGCTGAGGCTGCTCTCGGCGACGTTTACGCTCACCTCAACAAACTCGACCAGGCTGTTGACGCTTTCAAGAAGGCTGCTAGCATGGCTGACAGCAAGGCTGAGGATGATACCAACAACAGTCTTTCTCCTACTTTCCTCATCAAGGCTGGTGAGATCTTGGAGAGCCAGGGCAAGAAGGCTGATGCCTTGAGCATCTATCAGGATGTGAAGAAGAAGTATGTGAACTCTCAGCTCGTTCAGAGCTCTGAGATCGACAAGTACATCGAGCGTGCTTCCAACTAATCTCCCACAGGTTAAGATAATCTTCTGTTAAAGAATGGATTGAAAATTATGGCAACAGCACTTCATAATTTATCGGATTACGACTTCAATAAGGTGCCTGATGCAAGCAACATGTGCTTTGGCATCGTCGTGGCAGAGTGGAACCCTGAGATTACGGGTGCGCTCCTCGATGGCGCTGTCAAGACCTTGGAGAAGCATGGCGCCTTGACTGAGAACATTCACGTGAAGACCGTTCCTGGTAGTTTTGAACTTATCTATGGCGCTCACCAGATGGTTCTTAATGGCGGTTACGACGCTGTCATCATCTTGGGTAGCGTGATTCGTGGCGAGACTCCTCACTTCGACTATATCTGCGAGGGCGTAACTTATGGTATCGCTCGCCTCAATGCCACCCAGGAAATCCCTGTAATCTATGGTCTCTTGACCACCAACGACTTGCAGCAGGCGAAGGATCGCAGCGGCGGCAAGCTCGGCAACAAGGGTGACGAGTGTGCAGTGGATGCCATCAAGATGGCGAAGTTCTAATCTGTCTATATATAATAAGGTATATAGGAAATATATATTAAGAGATATATAGGTAATATATTTTCAGAAAGGTATATAAGGATGAAACTTTATCAGTTATTGCAGTCGTTTGAGTTTGAGGAGATTTTCCCTACGGTCAACGAGATGTTTCCTAACGCTCAGTTGCATCGTGACGTTTTCGAGAAGGCATTCTACATGCTTTGCGACATTCAGCCCATCGCTTCCAAGAAGGTGATTCGTTTCGAGTTGATGGATGACCCTAACTCCAACGATATGTTCGTGGGGGCCAACGATAGTTGTTTCCAGTCTACATGGGATGTGTGCCTTGGCAAGGAAGTGAAGAAGGGTAAGGGTGCAGACCTGAATGATGTGGAGCTGGCTGCCAACTGCTTGCTCAATGTACTCTTCATCGGTCGCCATCCACAGACTTTCGACAAGGACTATAAGAAACTCTTGAAGTAGTATCATAAGATGGATTCTTCTGAAGAAACTACTTCGAAAATACAATAAAAAACGAAAAAGCTCTTGAGACTTTCCTTTGTTTCAAGAGTTTTTTCGTTTTTATTTTTAAATGATGCCATTGTAAGACACTTCAAGATTTAATAGAATCTGATTTCTGTGATGACTTGCGCTCCTACTTGCTCATTTAGTCTTCGAACCAAGATACTGCGATTCATGGTGAGGTCGGCACGAAGAGCTGCATTGGTAATCTTGACGAAGAGGGTTTGGTTCTTGATGAACTTCTCTCCACAATAGGCGGCGATGGGAGCTCCCACCACGTTTTCCCAGCTTTCTATCAGTCTTCTTTGCTGCAAGGGTGTTTCTAATCCTTCCTTTCTTAGAAACTCTGGCAGGAGCTCTGCTATTGATTTTACTTTCTTTCTGAACATCCTTTTTTACGATTATATGATTTAACGCTTTTGCCCTTTCAGGGCGCATTTTATTTGCGTATGCTACCCAGGGCGTTGCCCTGGGCTAGGCGCTTTTGCCCTTTCAGGGCGTTCTTCTAGAATGGACTGTCCATTCTAACTGCGATTAAATAACTTGGTCTATTCGAATGTTGTTATAAATTCATTTGAATGTGTGTTATAAATTCATTTGAATGTTTGTTATAAATTCATTTGAATGTGTGTTATAAATTCATTTGAATATTTGTTATAAATTCATTCGAATGTTTGTTATAAATTCATTCGAATGTTTGTTATATTACTTGATTCATTCGAACATCTGTTGATTCTGTCGGAATCGACTCTTCTTTTTGGAATTCGAAACAGATGCCAATTTTATAGGCTTGTGGGATGAGAGCGAGGAATCGGTCGTAATAACCCTTTCCCCTGCCCAGGCGATTGCCCTTTCGATCGAAACTCATGCCCGGGACGATGGCTAGTTCTATCTCTGGGTATCGTTCTAAAGGAAAGAGCTTGCCAATGGGCTCCAATATGTGAAAGGCTCCTTCTCGCAAGTCTTGCTTGCCCGAATATTCCCTGATAATCATGTTTTCGTCGTCCACAACCACCGGGAGCAATACTTGTTTGCCTGCTGCCACCAACTGGTCGATGTAATCGTGGGTGTTGACCTCATCGGGAAGGGAATAGTAGAGCAATACGGTATGGGCATCACGGAGATGCCTCTCTTGATTCAAACGAGATAAAACAGAAAGCGACAGTTCCTCAAGTTGGCTTGAGGAATACTGTCGCTTTCTAGCTCTTATCATTTTTCTGATTTCAGCTTTATACATTTTCTTGATTTCTATGCGTGAGCCATTTTTCTGATTTCTATGCGTGAGCCATCCAAGAAGCATTGCTATGCAGCGAATGATAGTCGTATGGTTCTGCCATAGCTACCTTTTGCTTCTTCTTGACAACCTTTTTCTTGACAGGTACAGGCTTCTTTGGGAAAGCCTCATGCTTGGCGAATACTTCCAACACCTTCTTGATGACTGGGTCGTCTTGGTTGATGTACTCCGTCCAAGCCTGTTCATCGAGCATATTGTAGATGATGCGGCTGTCGATGTAGCGGTCGAGCAACTTATGACTCTTGCGAATCAAAAGGTTGCGACGCTTCAAGCCTCGCTGGTCGGCATAGTCGGCAAATTTATCCACCAAGTTTTGGGTGTCTAGATAGTCGGCAAGCTCCATCATCTCCTTGAAGTTGTTCAGCTTAGGACGGTTGTCGTCAGTGTAAGTGAACGCAAACTGGAGGATAAGTCCGCTCATGCTAGCCTCCTTGAAGTAAGAGGTCATGCCCAGTGTATCCTCTGGCACGAAAATGTCTGGCGTGATGCCACCACCTCCGTATACCACTCTGCCGATGCCTGTGTGGTAAGCCGGACCGGTATGCTTGATGCTATCTTGCGAGAAGAACTCACCATGCTCGTAACGGTCGAGGAGATCCTGCTCGTAGTCCTTATCATCGCCCATGGTATATGGCTTTTGGATGCAACGCCCCGATGGGGTATAGTAACGAGCGATCGTCAATCGGATGAGACTATGGTCAGGGAACTCAATCTGCTGCTGAACCAATCCCTTACCGAAAGAGCGGCGACCGATGATGGTGGCACGGTCGTTGTCCTGCATGGCTCCTGAGAAGATTTCTGCAGCTGAGGCTGAACCCTCATTGATGAGCACGACCATTGGAATCTTCTGATAAGAACCCTTGCCATCGCTCATGTAGTTCTGGCGAGGAGACTTGCGCCCCTGTGTGTAAACGATGAGTTTCTTGTCTGGCAAGAACTCGTTCGCCATGTTGATGGCTGCCGTGAGGTAACCACCCGAGTTGTCACGAAGGTCGATGCAGAGGTTCTTGAATCCCTGTTGTGAGAGTTTGGCGAGGGCGATGAGCATCTCTGGGTATGTGTTTTCACCGAAGTTCTTGATGCGGATATAACCTGTGTTGTCATCGAGCATATAAGCTGCGGTAACACTCTTGGTTGGTATCTCGCCACGGGTCACGGTGAAGTTCTGCACCTTCTTGCTACCATAGCGAATCACGCCAATCTTTACCTTTGTGTCCTTTGGACCCTTCAGGCGGTGCATAGCCTCTTGGTTGGTAACCACCTTGCCCACGAAAGGCTTGCCGTCCACAGCCACAATCTTATCGCCAGCCAAAAGACCCGCTTTCTCGGCAGGACCATTCTGGATGACATTCTGCACATGGATGGTGTCATCACGAATCACAAACTCGATGCCCACGCCCGAGAACGATCCCTTCAGATCGTCGGTTGCCTGGGCTGCGTCCTTGGCACTGATGTAGACCGAATGAGGGTCTAGTTCGGCGAGAATCTGCGGTATTGCCTTGTCGACCAAGGAGTCGATGTTCACAGGGTCTACATACTGGTCGTCGATCAAGTGGAGCAAGTTGTTCAGGCGGTTGCTTCCACTGTTGATAACGCTCAGTCGGTTGCCTGCGAAATGATTGGAGAAGAACGTTCCGATGATGATACCGATCACCACGCAAATCGCCATGATGAAGGGCATGAATCGGTTGCTCTTATTCTTGTTGATATTCATAACTTAACTAACTTTATACTAACGTTTCTCTATTGTAATTTCCTGGACTGGATTATTCCTCCGAGGAAACTTCTTTCTCTTTTTCCTCGTCAGGGTTGAGATACTCCACCGTGATTCCCGCTCTCTTCAGCAGGTCGATGCCATCGGTGAGTCGGTATTTCTCTGCGTAGACCACACGCTTGATGCCAGCCTGGATGATGAGTTTGGAGCACTCAATGCAAGGGGAGGCGGTTACGTAGAGCGTACTGCCCTCGCTGTTGTTGCTGCTTCTTGCCAGCTTGGTGATGGCGTTAGCCTCGGCATGGAGAACGTATGGCTTGGTGACATCGTTCTCCTCGCAGACATTCTCGAATCCGCTCGGTGTGCCGTTGTATCCGTCGCTGATTATCATCTTCTCCTTCACCACCAAGGCTCCCACCTGTCGGCGCTTGCAGTAGCTGTTTTCTGCCCAAATGCGAGCCATTCGCAAATAGCGAAGGTCCAGTTTCTTTTGTTTCGAAAGATTGTTCTCCATTTTTCTTTTTCCTTATTTCTTTTTGATTTCGTTACGTTCCAAGAGGGCATCGATGGTTGGCTCTTGACCACGGAAACGCTTGTAGAGCTTCATCGGGTGCTCGGTTCCACCCTTCGAGAGGATGTTGTCGCGGAAGCTCTGGGCGGTCTTCTGGTCGAAGATTCCGTTTTTCTTGAATACGCTGAAGGCATCTGCATCCAGTACCTCTGCCCATTTGTAGCTATAGTAACCTGCCGCATAGCCACCCGCCATGATGTGGGAGAATTGTACGGTCATGCAGGTGTCTGGCAACTGCTTGGTGACCATCGCCTCTGCCCAAGCCTTCTTCTCGAATGGGATGATAGGGTCGGTGAAGGCATCCTTCTTGGTATAGTATGCCATGTCGAGCAGACCGAAGCTTACCTGGCGCAGACAACCGTAGGCTGCCATGAAGTTGCGGCTCTTCACGATGCGCTCTATCAACTCGTCAGGCAATGGCTCGCCCGTCTTGTAATGGAAGGCGAAAGTGCGCAAGAAGTCTTTCTCAATGGCGTAGTTCTCCATAAACTGGGATGGAAGTTCCACGAAATCCCACCATACGTTGGTGCCCGAAAGACTCTCGAATCGGGTGTTGGCAAACATGCCGTGCAGACTGTGACCAAACTCATGGAGGAAGGTCTCCACCTCGCCCAATGTCAGGAGGGCTGGCTTTTCCTCGGTAGGCTTGGTGAAGTTCATCACCACGCTTACGTGTGGCCGAACGTTCACGCCCTTGTGGTCGATCCATTGTCCCTGGAACTCGGTCATCCAGGCACCGCCCTGCTTGCCCTTGCGTGGGAAGAAGTCGGCATAGAACACAGCGAGATAGCTGCCGTCCTTGTCGAATACCTCGAATGCCTTGACGTCGGGATGATATACAGGAATATCCTTGTTTTCCTTGAAGGTGATGCCGTAGAGCTTGTTGGCAAGACCGAACACGCCCTTGATGACTTTGTCGAGCTGGAAGTAAGGGCGCAGCATCTCTGCATCGAGATTGTATTTCTCCATCTGCAGCTTGTGAGAATAGTAACCGAAGTCCCATGGTTGCATCTCGAAGTCGTCGCCCTCCAACTTCTTGGCGAGTGCCTCCACTTCCTCTACCTCCTTGATGGCGGTAGGCTTGTAGGCCTGGATGAGGTCGTTGAGGAGCTTGTAGACGTTCTTCACGTTGCTTGCCATGCGATGGCGGAGCACGTATTCGGCATAGGTCTCGAAGCCTAGCAACTGGGCGAGCTCACGGCGCAGGTTGACCAAGCGGGTGCATATCTGCAAGTTGTTCTGGTCGTTGTCGTGGGTGCAGACTGTGTTGCGAGCCATATACATCTGCTTGCGGAGCTCACGCTGTGTGGAGTAGGTCATGAATGGAGAGTAGCTAGGATAATCCAAAGTAAAGATCCAGCCTTCCTCATTCTTCTCCTTGGCATTTTGGGCAGCGGCGGCGATGGCTGTCTCTGGCAGTCCGTCGAGCTGTGCCTTGTCGGTGATATGGAGGGTGAACGCCTTGTTCTCCTTCAATAGGTTCTGCGAGAACTGGAGGGTAAGGATACTCGCCTCCTCAGTGAGTGCTCTTAGTTTTTCCTTGCCAGCCTCGTCGAGAAGGGCACCACTGCGCACGAAACCATCGTAGCTGGTATCGAGAAGCATCTTCTCCTCGGGAGTCAGCTCACGGTTGGGATGATCGTGAACAAACTTGATCTTTTCGAAGAGCTTCTTGTTGAGCGTGATGTCGTTGGCATGCTTGGTAAGGATAGGGCTTAACTTTTGGGCAAGAGCCTCCATCTCATCGCAAGTCTCGGCACTCATCATGCAAGAGAACACGTTGGATACACGTCCCAGCAAGTCGTAGTAATGCTCACCCTTGTCGGTGTCGACACGAGCGATGGTATTCTCGAATGTTGGTTTGGCAGGGTCGTTGACAATCTTGTCGGTAGCCTCGTCGTCGCGGCGGATACCTTCCATGAACGCCTCCTCATAATCGCCAAGCTGAATCTTGTCGAAAGGCACGGTATCATGTGGCGTATTGTAAGGCACGAAGAATGGGTTCACTCTCTGTGCTGCATGCTCGGAATGAAGGGTCTGTTCTGTCATTTCTTTGTTCTCTGTATTCTCTGTATGATTGTTGTCTTGCATAAAATATCTATTTATTGTAATTTGTTGCAAAGTTAGCAAAAAAATATCTGATTACCTTATTATATAAAGGGTTTTAACTTATATTTCACGTGATTAAGTTTCTTCGAAAACAGTAAATCTCTGTTTCTGAAAAGTATATCGGAAAAGCTTTGCTACTTATTGATGAGCTTTTCAAGGGCTGGGATGTAAATCCTGCCTCGGTGCAGATGGATGAGCCGTTGGTCTTGCAGGGCATTGAGGGCATTGGAAACATAGATGCGCTTCACGTTCATCTCTTCCGCCAACCTCGTCATCTTGATATAGAACATCTTTTCGCCGGCAGGACGGATGCAATGGCTCTCAAACCATCTGATGATGCGTTCGCAGAGTGTCTTGGGAGGCACCCGAAACAATCGGCGGTTGTTCTTCTGCGTCTGCGTGGAGATGAGGTTGATGAGATTGATGCGGAAAATCTCGTATCGGTCAGACAGTTTCAGCATCTCTCTCTTGCTGATGCTCATCATACTGCATTCGCCTTTGGCGATATAGGTATGCGTGAAGTGTTGGTTGAAGCCGAAGATGCGTTCCAGTTGGAAAGCCTCGGGTGCCTTAATGTCTTCCTCTATGCGATAGCCGTGGTCGTCAGCTTCGGTGACGACGATAATTTCACCCATCAGCAGGAAGTACAGGCGTTGGCAAGGCTCGCCATCTTGCGCAATGGCGAGCCCATCGTCTGCTTTTTGGAAGTCGAACTTGGTATGACCGGCAACCTCCAATAGGTCGTTTCGGCTCATGCCCAAGAACAAGGGCAGATTCAATAGGTTGTCGTATATCCTGTCTTCTTGCATAGTCTTTTGACGGATGTTTAAATTTCTGATTTTTTTATCTCTTAATGAGGTATTTATTTCAGAATCTTCTATCTTTTCGTGAGATGTTTATTTCAGAATCTTCTTTTGGAGCGAAGGGGAGTACCAAATCTTGTTGCTGCCCTTGTGGTCGCTATAGATGAGGTAGGCATCCAGTTCCGGATGCTTCTCTAGAATCTTCTTGGCACCATCCAGTCCCATCACCATGAACGAGGTGGCGTAGGCATCGGCTGTGGCGCAATTCTTGGCCAATACGGTGGCAGACAAGATGTTGTGCTGCACAGGATAGCCAGTATTTGGGTCGATGGTATGGGCGTATTTCTTGCCATTCTTATAGTAGAAGTTGCGATAGTTGCCGCTGGTAGCCATGGCGATGTCGGTCACGTTGACCACGTCTTGCAGCTCCTGGTTGGTGTTGAGCGAGTCGTCGGTAGGCTTGTTGATGCCGATGCGCCAAGGCAATTTCTTGTCGCTGTTGCCACGCACCACGATTTCGCCGCCAATCTCCACCATGTAGTTCTGGATGCCTTTCTTCTGGAGAAATCTTGCCACCACATCGCTGCCAAAGCCCTTGGCAATGGCAGAACAGTCGAGCATTGTCTTCGGGTTCTGTTTCACCACATAGCCATCCTTAAGGGCTACCTTCTGGTATCCCACGATGGCACGCAGACTGTCGATTGTCTGCTTGGTGGGTGGATTGCCAGTCTTGAAGCCGAACCCCCAGGCGTTGACCATCGGAGCCACGGTGATGTCGAAGGCACCTTGGGTTTCCTTAGAGATGCTTTCGGCAAGGTTGAATACCTCGCTGAACATCTCGTTGACTTTCACCTTCTCGTTGCGGTTGACGCTGGAGATGATGGAGGTCTTGTTGAAAGGGGAGAGCGACTGGTCTACCTTCATCAACTCAGCCTCGATTTCCTTCTGGTAGTTCACATCGCTTTGGTAAGTGATGTGGTATACGGTACCGAAGATGAATCCCTCATCCTTCTGGTAAGGGGTGTCGTGCTGTTGGCGAATTACATAGATGCTGCCAAAGATGAGTATCAGCAGAAAGGGAATCTGCCATAAAAGTTTCTTTTTCTTCATGCTTGTAGATGCTTTTGTTCGCCCCAGTTGGGACGAGTCTTTGCTTATTGACTAGATTTCCAATGTCACGTTAAAGGTGCCGCCCAGTCGGGAGCCACCTTGTTTGCCAAAGCCTGGCACATACCAGGTGTTGCCAATCTCACCATCCTTGTGGGCGAGGCGACGCTTGTAGCGGAAACTCCATCCCATGCGGACGGGTCCCCATATCTTGGCATCCACACCAATCACACCCTCCAACCAGTGATAGTTGGCAGACATGCCGCTGGCTTCGTATGGGGCACTGCCTCCCCAAACGGGGTCTTTGACATCGGGTGCCCATACATCGTACTTATAGGAGGTGAAGCCATAGCGGAATCCGCCGAAGAGTCGATAGTCGTCGTGCTTGTTCCTCAGTAAGTTCCAATCCATACCCAATCGGAAGTAAGGGGCGTTGGTCTTGTAGTGTATCTTGGTACTCTCGTCGTTGGCATCCGCCTTGCCGTAACCTAGTTCGAAGACTGGATAGTACTTGTCCTTGAGGTCGATGCGAAGGTTTGCCTCATACTGACCGTTGCTGCTCACCATGAGTTGGATGGGACCGATGAGGTCGATGCCCACCGCCATGCCTTTGAAGAGTTTCGTGGAGTCCTTGGGCTCGATTGCCATCTTCTTGGCTTGAGCCTGGGCGTGGGCGGCTGGGGTGGAGAGGGCTAGCAAACTAGTTGTTGCGATTGCCGAAATAAATATAGAAATGCGCTTTGGATGCATCATAATTCACGTCTTTGTTGTTGATGACGATTGAGTCTATCAAGTTATGGGTGGTCTTTACCTCCGTAATCGTGTGGAAGAATGATGGACTGCAGTCCACCGACTCGAAGTGTGGCTGGTCTTTCTTCTTTACGACGACGGTATCTTTATACTCTTGAAGGTACTTGTTCTTGACCGTAAAGTAGAACACGTCTTCCGGCTGGTGGTAACTCATCGGGAGGATGAAGCTGTCTACCTTCACGTCCTTGTTGATGAGTACGCTGTCGGTGCCTTCTTGCTTGGTGGTTGAGATGGTCAGTGTGTCGTTGAGCGTCTTGATGTCGCCCATCAACTTATACTTGGTGTAAGTGGTGTTGTTGAGCGGACAGTCGATGGTGCTGCAACTCATCATCAGTGCCACCATGGCTGTGATGACCAAGGGGATTATTCTGCGCATCTTATTTCTTTTTCTATTTGATAATCGTTGCGGTTCGGGTTCTGTCGGCTGATGAGGTCGCCTAGAAAACCTGCCAGGAAGAACTGGCTACCCAGCACCATAGCGATGAGGGCGATGTAGAAGTAAGGCGAGTCGGTGATGAGATGACCGTAGATGCCGTTGTGCAAGTCGATGCACTTGTCGATGCCGAGACCTATGAGCGAGAGGAAGGCGATGAAGAACACCACGCTGCCCAGGAATCCGAACACGTGCATCGGCTTCTTGCCGAAGTTGCTCAGGAACCAGAGAGTCATCAAGTCCAGGTAACCATTCACAAAACGGTTCCAGCCCATGAACTTAGACTTGCCAAACTTGCGTGCCTGGTGGTGAACAGGTTTCTCGCCAATCTTAGCGAAACCTGCGTTCTTGGCGAGGTAAGGAATGTAGCGGTGCATCTCGCCATACACCTCGATGTTCTTAACCACGTCCTTGCGGTATGCCTTCAGTCCACAGTTGAAGTCGTGGAGGTTGTGGATGCCGCTCACCTTGCGGGCGGTGGCATTGAAGAGCTTGGTAGGGATGGTCTTGCTCAGTGGGTCGCCCTGTTTGCGGTTCTGCTTGTAACCAGAAACGAGGTCGTACCCCTCCTTGGTTATCATCTGGTATAGTCCTGGAATCTCGTCAGGAGAATCCTGCAAGTCGGCATCCATCGTGATGACCACGTCGCCCTCGGCAGCCTTGAATCCGCAATAGAGCGCAGGACTCTTGCCGTAGTTGCGGCGGAACTTGATGCCTTTCACTTGCTCGTTCTTCTCGGCAAGTTCCTCTATGACGTTCCATGAACGGTCGGTGGAACCATCGTTCACGAATATGACTTCGTATGTGAAATCGTTGGCATCCATCACTCGCTTGATCCAAGCGAACAATTCTGGCAACGACTCTTCCTCGTTAAACAGAGGTATTACAACTGAAATATCCATTTCTTGTTATCTTTTCTTTATGTTTGTTTCTGTCCTTCTTGTTTCTGTATCTCCCGTTTCTGCTTCTTTGCTGGGGATGCTTCTTATTTCTGAATCATCTGCTGGTTGAACTTTCTTCTAGACATGACGGCGGCGATGATAGGGCTGAGCACGGCACCAACCACCAAGTCGGTAATCATGAACATGGATGCCCAAGCGATAGGCTTCATCATGGAGATGGCATCGAGAACAGCCTTCGACTCCTGTGCGGTCAACTTGTAGGCCTGCATCACCATTTGGTAGTTGGCTTGGAGCTGAGACATGAATGGCCCCATGTCCATGAAACGGAACCAAAGGTACTGCACGATGGTGAGCAACAGGGTGGCATAGAAGAAGGTCTGGATGCAATAGTAGAATCCGTGGCGGAAGGAGATGTGTCCATCACGCACTTGGTCACGGAAAGCCTTCAGTCGCTTCGCCACCACGAATGGAGTGGAGATAGTGAGGATATTGGCTACGAGTCCCAACATCTGATATGCAGGGTCGGCTGCCAACATGGTAAAGGCAAAGCTGACAATCCATACGGCACCAAGGATGGCTCCGTCTTGACGGGCGAAAGCTTTGGTCTGCTTGATTTTCCCCAAGTCGATGATAATGGTCTTCACCTTGTGAAGTTGATCTTTGACTTGCTGCATCTGCTCATGGTTTTGTTGCATTTGCGCTTCTTGCTTTTGCTCATTTATTTGCTGTTCTTCTTGCTTTTCTTTGTTTTCTGTATTCATTGTTATTCGTTATATTTCTGCTATATTTACTATTGGGTATTTGCAATATGCTCTGCTGAGTTTTGCAACATACTCTTTTAATTTGCAAAAATACAACTTTTTTATTATATAAGGTGTAAAGGGGGAAATTATTTATATATAATTAAAGATAGAAAAGCATCATGACGGAGGCTGCAAAAGTATAAGATTCCCTCTGAGTGTAATACTTTTGCCCCTTCGGGGCGTATTGGACTTTTCATCCGTACAGGTGGAAAACATTCTGAAGATGAATGAAAACGAAAAAGGAACTTCCCTTGTGGGAAAGTTCCTTTTTGAGCCTCTTGTCGGATTCGAACCAACGACCCCGAGATTACAAATCACGTGCTCTGGCCAACTGAGCTAAAGAGGCGGGTGGACAAGCGATTCATATCGCACCGCTACAACCAAGTACCCTTGCTATGTTCCCATCCTGGGGGATTCCGAGGGAGCTGGTCGTATGAGACTTGTCCGTCTCAAAGTTTGCTTCGTAAAGCGTATTGCTTTTAAGCGGGTGCAAAGGTACTACTTTCCTTTGAACCCGCCAAATGTTTTGCCAAGAATCTTTGTTTCTTTAACTTCTGTTAAGAGAAAGGCGTGAAAAACATTTGGATTCTTCACTCTTCACACTTCGTTCTTCACTTTAAAAGTCCACGACCGTGATGCCTGCTCCACCGAATTGCACATGCTCGTCGGCGTAATGAGTAACGTTTGGCACGCTGCTCAGATACTGCCTGATGAGCTGACGGAGGATACCATTTCCCTTTCCGTGGAGGATACGGACACGTGGCATTCCTACCAAGATGGCATCGTCGATGAAGTATTGAACGGCGTTCAGAGCCTCGTCGCCACGCATGCCACGCACATCCAGGTCCTGATGGAAGTTGGTCTTGTGGGCATCGATGGTCTTGCGGGTCTCTCTGCTGATGCCGTAAGAAGCCAAGTTCTCCTTGCGCTCTTCGGTCTTGTCGAGAACTTCAGTTGAAGCAGTGGCATGTTCCAAGCGGTTGAGTTTCATCTTCGTTCTCATGCCTCCGAATACGGCAGTGGCGGTATCGCCCGTGATGCTCTCTACCTTTCCTATGGTAGTCAAGCCCTTGATACGAACGGTGTCGCCAGCCTTGATTTCACTGTTGTCTGTCTGCGTCTTGTTTTGGGCATTGCGCAAGGCAGCCGCAGCTTTCTCTTGGTTCTCCTTCTTCTCAGCCTGTCGCTTGGCATGGCGTTCCTTGCGTTGCTGAATCTGGGCTATCTTGCGAGCTATCTTGTCGTCGGCATCCTTGGTGTCGATTTCCTGTACCTCCTGCTTGAAGGCATCCAGCTCCTGACGGATGCGGCGGGTCTCCTCCTTTTCTGCCTGACTCTCACGAATCTCTCGGATGGCGTTCTCTATCTTTTTGTTGCTCTCTTTCAAGAGTTCGGCAGCTTCCTCCTTCGCTTTTTGGAGAATTGCCTTGCGACTGCGCTCGATGTCCTCGATGTCGTTCTCGTACTTGGAGATGGTCTTTTCCATATCCTTCTCACGCTGATGGATGTTCTGACGCTTGTTCTCCCAGTATCGCTTATCGCGCACGATGTCTTGCAGATATTTGTCGCTCTGGATATACTCCGAACCTACAATATCCGATGCCTTCTTGATGACTTCCTCCGGCAAACCAATCTTTCTCGCTATCTCGATGGCGAATGAGGAACCCGGGCGACCGATAGCCAACTGGAAGAGGGCTTTCATCTCGTGGCGGTCGTAGAGCATGGCTCCATTCACTACTCCCTCATGACTATCCGCAAAGTGCTTCAAGTTCTGGTAGTGGGTGGTGATGACTCCGTAAGCCCCTTGCTTACAGAACTTGTCGAGCACCGCCTCGGCGATGGCTCCACCGATGCCAGGCTCGGTACCTGTACCAAACTCATCTATTAAGATGATGGTGTCACCGTTAGCTTGCTTCATCATGTTCTTCATGTTCAGAAGATGAGAGGAGTAGGTACTGAGATCGTTCTCCAAGCTCTGTTCGTCGCCGATGTCTATCATGATGTTCTTGAAGACACCTGTCTTCGAACGTTCGCTCACAGGGATGCTCAGTCCGCACTGCAGCATATACTGGAGCAGTCCTACGGTCTTCAAGCATACAGACTTACCTCCGGCATTAGGACCGGAAATAATCAGGATGCGCTTTTCTTGCGTAAGGATGATGTCGAGCGGTACCACTTTCTCGTTTTTCTTCTGCAAGGACTGCTGAAGTAATGGGTGGATGGCACGAATCCAGTCGATGTGAGGATGGGCTTCCACCTCTGGCTCTATCGCCTTGAAGGTATCGGCGAGTTTTTGTTTCGCTTGTATCAAGTCGATTTTCGCCAAGAAGCGGTAGCTGTCGAGAATTTCCTTGGAGAAAGGACGCACCTTGTTGGTGAAGTCGGTGAGGATGCGGATAATCTCCTTGCGCTCCTCGCCCTCCAACTCACGCACACGGTTGTTGGCCTCCACCACCTCGGTAGGTTCGATGAAGACGGTCTTTCCTGTGGCACTCTCATCGTGTACGATACCTTTTATCTTTCTCTTGAGAGTAGGGATAACAGGTATCACCAATCGACCGTCACGCAGGGCTGGCGTAACATCTTTCTCCACCACGCCCTCGCTCTGTGCCGAGCGCAATATACTATATAAGGTACGCGAGATGCTACCCTCGGTCTTTGCCAGTTCTCTGCGAATCTGGAGCAGTTCGGGAGTGGCGTTGTCACGAATCTTGCCAAACTTATCGAGTATTTGGTCGATGCGCTGGATGAGTTGCGGAAAGGTCACGATGTCTTGTGACAAGCGATGAAGGGCAGGGTAGGGATACTTCTTCTCCCTTCTCCATCCGTCCTCTTGCTCAGCGTGTGCATCATCCTCGTCGCTATGATTCAGAATCTTCACCATGCCAGCGATGGTAGAGAGCGAACGTCTCAAGTCAAACAGCTCGTCTTCCTCCAAGTGGGTGTTCTCTACACGGATGCGGACGATGCTCTCTCTTACGTCATAGAAAAATTGAAGGGGAAAGTCCTCGACTTCCTCCATCAAGCGACGGAACTCACGCACCTGCATGAGCCATTCGTTCACCTGTTCTGCGTCATCGCTGAACGCCATCTTGTCCACCTGTTCCTTGCCCAGTGTGGAGAGGCAGCGCTCGCGCAACATCTTGCGGATTTCGTTGAATCCTATCTTGTTTTCAAAATTATCTGGATAAATCATGGGTGCAAAGTTACTACAAATCGAAGACAATGCAAAATAAATCCCGATTTATTTTCATTGTTGAGTGCAGTGTAACTTATTAAAAGTTCGTGTAATATTCTGACCTGACAAAATTTTCTTCCAAATATAGCCGAGAAATGCTGCTCCGCCAAAGTTCCAAGCTTTGAGCTGTGGTATTCTTTCGTCGGTAATGCCCCCAAGGGCTACTACTTTCTCATCGATGATTCCCTCTTGCGCAGCCTTGCTTAAAGTTTTGTCACTGAAAGCATGTTGGTATCCTTGCTTGGAGATGCTGTCGAAGATGGGACTGAGGAAAACGTAGTCAAATTTGTCCTTGTTGTCAATTATTTCCTCCAGGCTGTGGCAAGAACGGGACACGCTTCCTTGGAATTCTTCTGGAATCTCATGGTTTCTTCGATTGAGGTGGATGCCGTGGAGATGGTATTTCTCGCAGAGTTCGAAATGGTCGTGAATGACAATCTTCGAATACCATTTAGGATTGATTTCTTGAATCAATCGTTCACAAGCCTCGATGCTGGAACCGGGCTTGCGAAAATGCAGCAAGTCGATTCCTGCATCGAAAAGTTGTTCTATGTATTTTGCCTCGTTCGGTATGAACTCTGGCATAGTGATTACGATCCGCTTCATCTGATAAAAAGAGTTTTTGGCTCGTAGAAATGATTCACAGGTCCGTGTCCTTCGCCTATTTCCACGCCTCTTCCTGCAAGTATCGCACCTGAGAGATAGGTCTTAGCCATGGCAATGGCTGTGTTCATGTCGAATTCTCTTGCCAAGTAAGAGGTGATGGCGGAAGAGAGGGTGCAGCCCGTGCCGTGGGTGTTGCGTGTCTCGATGCTGATGCCTCGAAAACTCGTCTTCTGTTTGCCGTCCTCGAAGAGATAGTCTATCTTTTCTGTCCCGGTGAAATGACCGCCCTTGATGAGTATATACTTGCATCCCAACTTGTTGATGGCAGAGGCTGCTGCCTTGATATCGTCTGTGTTCTGGATCTTCATGCCCGCAAGTATTTCTGCCTCTGGGATATTCGGAGTAAGCAGTGTGGCTAATGGGAGCAATTCCTTGATGAAGGCATCTAGTGCGTCCTCTTGCATCAGTCGGCTTCCACTCGTGGATACCATGACTGGGTCGATGATGAGATGTTGGTATTTATCTTGATATTTGGAGAGGGTAGTGGCGATGGTATGGATGGTTTCTGTGTCGTTCACCATGCCAATCTTGATGGCGTCGGGATGAATGTCGTCCATTACTGCCTCTATTTGCCCTTTTACTATCTCTGAATCCACCTTTTGAATGCCATAAACACCCTTCGTGTTTTGTACGGTGATGGCTGTTATAGCCGAAGCCGCATACACTCCCAATGCCGACATCGTCTTCATATCTGCTTGAATACCAGCTCCTCCACAACTGTCGGAGCCTGCGATGGTCAATGCTGTGTAGTATCTCATATCTTCAATTGCCCTTAATGTTAATCCTATTTTTATTTGTCTGTTTACTATATGTGGTGCAAAAATACAATTAATTCTTGGATAATCATACATTTTAGGCGATTTTTTTTATCAGATTGTAGTGAAGTAAGCCTTATCTTCGTTATTTATTATACTTGGACAAGGCATCATTTGTTATATTTGTTCAAGGTGTCTTTCACCATTTTTCCCCATGGCTTGATAAGGTCGGGTGTCCAATTACCTGTGGCTTTGGCGCGAGGCAGAAGCATGGAGCAGGTCTCGTCCTTGTCGCTTATCGACCAGTTCACCCAACTTACCTTGTTTTTCTCCATCACGTCGAGCCATTTCTGGTACTCATCTGGAGCCAGTGGCCCGTTGCCTGAGGCTTCCATGCCAGCACATTCTGATACAAAGACAGGCAAACCACTCTTCACTGCAGCCTCTAGTTTGTCGCGTAGATAGTCTTTGTGGGTGGCAGCATAGAAGTGGAGCGTGTACATCACGTTGCTTACGCCTTCGATTGGACTCTTAGCCACGAGGTCGATGTCCTGGTCCCAATGGGGGCAACCCATCAAGATGATGTTGTCGGGGTCGTATTTTCTGATTTCTGTGATGATGGTCTTTGCATAAACCTTCAGGTCTTCCCACTTGTCTTCTACAGGCTCATTGTAAAGCTCATAGAGCACATTCGGGTATTTGCCATATTTTTGTGCCATCTTTCCGAAGAAAGCCTTGGCCTCCTCGGTGTGCATCTTGTGTGCGTGCCAGTCGTTGGCGAGCCATTTCACGGCTTGCTTGTTGTAGAAGCGAGGCCAGATGTTGTGCCATCCCAGGCTTACGCCTCTTAGCACGACTGGGTTTCCACTTTGGTCGCATAGTTGCGCCCCTTTCACTTGCAGCTGTCCCCACTGTTTTACTGGGTTGACGGCATACAGTTGCGCCATGCAGAAGATGGCTGCGATAATGGTCATTAGTTTTTTCATTATGTTTATTTACTATTGGTTTGTATTTTTTTTGTGCCGTTTGACTTTTCCTGATTTCAGTAGACACTTTTGGGCGTTATTTTCTGACTTTTCCTCTAAAGCTGTTTCTTACCAATGCCGATTCGCAGTTTTGACAAAGAGTTTCTGTAGCCTTATGATGTTGAAACCCTTCAATCATCGCTTTAGCGCGAGGAGAGGAGAGTATTTCTTCGAGCGATTGATGAAGAAGGTTGCCTAGGATGACATCTCCATTGTGGTCGAGGCAGCAAGGTACGAGGCTTCCGTCAGCTAGCACTCCTATCTGCTTGATCAAAGCCTTACAGAATACCTCCTTGTTTGTCTGGCTCTTGCCTTCAAGGTCGTTCTCGAAGTTGGGCCATTCGAACTTTCTGTCGAACTCCAGATAAAGGTTGTCGCTGAGACGGAATCCATCGGGGCGTTCCTTCCATGGTCGGGGAACATATTTTTCGATGAGACTCATCACCTCCTCATTTTCCTTGTCTCTGCCTCCTTGGTTCCAAAGTCTCAGTACGATGCAAGTGCCTTTGGCAGCGGCTTGGGTAGAGAATTGCATCACCTCGTCCATATATTCTGATAGCTTTCCCTGGGCGTTGCTTTCGTGTGAATGTAGAGATAGCTGTATCTTATGGGGAAGGGTATCGAGGAGGTTCATCGCCCGATGGAGCAGGGTGCCGTTGCTAGTGAGTACCGTCTTGAATCCCTTTTTTCTTGCCGTGGTGATAAACTGGGGCAGGAGTGGGTGGAGCAGTGGCTCGCCCATGAGATGGAAATAGAGGAAACAGACCTTCCCTTGGATTTTGTCTGTGAGAAGGTCGAATTCTTCTGCGCTCAACTGCCTTTTGCTTCGAGTATGTTTCGGACAGAAGTCGCAGTTGAGGTTGCAAGTGTTTGTTATTTCTATGTAGCAGCGATCTATCATTTTTACTGAAGTGGATAATCTTTCTGTAATTCTGGTGCAAAGATAGTTATTTTTGTTGAGAAAAGAAAGAAAAAAGGATAAAAATGAAAAAGCCTTCTGTACTTTATTCATATAAAATAATTATGAGGCTTATGATTATATAAGAATCGTCCGTCATGACGGACGATTTGTTGAAATCTAATTCGTCGGTCGTGACCGACGAATTAAGAAAGCCATTTCATCGGTCATGACCGATGAAATTCTGCATTGAGTTAAGTCACTATGTGAAGTTAGATAAAAGACTTAATGTTGTAAACTAAAAAAGCCTTCTGAAATTTCTTTCAGAAGGCTCTTGCGGAGAGAGAGGGATTCGAAAGCAAATTAACACCTCTCGCAACTATCTGAAAATCAGATGTCTTCTGATTGTGAAATTCCTAATTTTTGCTGTTTACTGTCTATAATCTGGCGCAGGTCACAACGTCTTAATTCTTTGAGCCATAAGAACTTATATTAATATTTTAAATTATTTTAAGGAATTTTCCCCGAAATCTTATTCTCAGAGATGCCTATGACGGCATAATTCAACCTCTTTTCGACATGAAAAATCGAAATGTTGGCGGATGAAACCTGAGTATCATTTTAAGTCTAATTCTTGCTGTTTACATATTTTTGCGTAATTGTTAAATTATATTTATAATGTCCGATATTTGGATGTAATATGCATCCAATATTCTAATCATACAAATTCGTTTTTCGTTATCTAACTTGCCTTTTGGACACCCGAAAAGTGTATCGAAGTGTAGCCTTTCTGAAAATCAGATACTTAGCTATGTTTTCGATGGCTATTGAATCGTATCACCAATGTAGCGAGTTGTAGCGGAATGTAGCGAACCGTCCGATTTTATGTGCAAAGTTAGTATAAAATACGAAATATGGATAATATTATTGAAAGATTTAATTTAAATTGGATTTTCAAAAATGAGAAGAATTGCCTCGCTCAAATAAAAACACTTTTAGTATTATCAGATTAGTATTATCAGAAATACAATATCACTGTCATTATATAGGAATCGGCTCAAATTTGCGTTAAATATCTACAAAATCGGCTCAACTTGAACCGATTATTGCCAAAAAATGACTAACTTTGAGCCGATTAATAAATAAAGGAAGAATATGACTATAGATATAGAAATATTACAGTTCTTGCATTATCGTCCTTTGGCAAATAGGACTGAGATTATGGCGGGACTTACGGAAGCCCCCAGTGATAGCACAATGAAGAGATTACTTTCTGCTGCTGTTAAGGAAGGAAATGTTGAGACGGTAGGGCGTGGTCCTGCAACCAAGTACAGACTTACTCCGCAAGCTCATGTAACCATGCCTTTGGATTTGGCTACTTATTTCGATAAGGATATAGATGAACGTGTAGTGCAGGAATCGTTTAATTTTGACTTGATTCGGGAAGTTTTACCCAAGGTTGAGATCTTTACAAAAGAAGAACTTGAAGTGCTGACTGCTGCACAAAAGGAGTTCGAGAAAAATACGGAAGGTATGACAGATCTTGAGTATCGTAAGGAAATGGAGCGTCTGGGTGTTGATTTGTCTTGGAAATCCTCACAGATAGAAGGCAATACATATTCTCTTTTAGAGACAGAGCGATTGCTTAAAGATAAGCAAACGGCTTCTGGGAAGACAAAAGAGGAGGCTATCATGTTGCTTAATCATAAGGATGCGCTTGATTTTGTCCTTGATGTACCTGATTATTTAAAAGAGCTGTCTGTGCATAGAATCGAGGATATCCATTCTATCTTGACTAAGGAGTTGGGAGTTGACAGAAATATCCGTCATCGTCGTGTTGGTATTACGGGAACTAATTATCGCCCACTCGATAATGAGTTTCAGATTCGTGAAGCGTTGGAAGATACTTGTACATTGGTGAACGGAAAAGATATTGTATTTGAGAAAGCACTCTTGACATTAGTGCTTTTATCGTATATTCAAGCCTTTGTAGATGGGAATAAGCGGACGGCAAGAATTACAAGCAATGCTATTTTAATAGCAAATGGCTATTGCCCAATTTCTTTTCGAACCGTTGACTCCATCGACTATAAGAAGGCAATGCTCATGTTTTATGAACAGAATAACATTGCAGCTTTCAAGAAAATTTTTATCGAACAGTTCTTGTTTGCAGTGAAGACGTATTTTTAGGAAGAATTTGATAGTTAATAATAAAAAAAAGTGACGATATGGTAGAGTATTTTGAACCAAATCAGATTTTGATTTTGCCAGAATTAGCAGACAGGTTGCAACTTAAGGTAGACAAGTTTTATGTTCGTCAGAAGTTCGATGGAGGTATGGGTACATGTTATCGCATAGAAGACGAGCAACATAGATCATATGCTTTAAAAATTATTCATCAAGATCTACTGATGGATGACAAAAGTATGTATCGTTATCATGAAGAAATAAAACTTTGGCTTACTTTTTCTGCTTGTGAAGGTGTGGCAGAAGCTTTGTGTGTAACGATAATAAATGAAATACCATGTGTTGTGTCTACATGGATGGATAATGGTGATATGAGCACTCTCATAAAAAGTATAAGCAAGGATAGTTTCTATTACTGTATGGATAGAATTATTACTACCCTCAAATGGGTTAATGATAATTATCACGTGATTCATAGGGATTTAAAACCTGGAAACATTCTTATAGACAAAAATGGTAATGCTTATGTTGCAGATTGGGGATTAGCAAAAATCATCATTAATGAAACCAATCAAAAGGCAAAATCCAAAGAGTTGGCTGGTATTAATCCTTATCTTACTCAAAGTGGAGCGTTTGTCGGAACCGCACCATATGCGTCTCCAGAACAATTATTAGGTTTGCCAAATATTGATTTTAGGTCAGACATATACAGCATAGGTTGTATTATGTACCAATGGGAGACTGGACATCCTCCATTTATGGGTAAAACGTTACAAGAAATAGCCTCTGGTCATTTGTATACGAAGCCTAGCAAACTTGGGGGCATATTTAAATCAACAAACTTCTAAGCAGAGAAGATTATAATGAAATGTTTGGAGAAGAAAGCTGTTGATAGATATCAGTCCTATGAACTATTGTTAGCAGACCTTCATAAATTTGCAAAAAAACAAGTGCAAAACTTTAAACCTTATAGAGTTAAGGAACGATGCGCTAAAGTGTTTGTTGGTCAGGGGCAATTACAGGCAAAACTTAACAATAAAGAACTTGGTATTACTGGAACAAAGGGATGTGGAATAGTGGCGCAAAAAGACATTATGCCATATCTCAATGAGGCTCTGACTCTTAGTTCTCTAGGTGAACATCAAAAAGCAATTGATATTTATCAAAGATTCTATGTCAAAGAACTGTTCGAGAAATTCCCTGATATGGAGTTTCACCAGATGGTTGCAATCAATTATGCAAATGAGTTAAATTCAATTGGAAAGGCTGATGAAGCTTTGCAAATTATTACATCTATTTCAACTGCAAAAGACAAAAGCGTAGCATATTATGTAAATTTATCTAATATCTATATATCACTCTTAGAGTTCGATAAATGTGTTGTTGTTTGCCAAGAAGGTTTAAAAATATACTCTAACGACACAGACCTTCTTGGTAATCTGACTGTTGGGTTAACACAATTGGGGAAATTAGAAGAAGCCGTTCAATCGGCAGAGAAACGTTTGAATTTAGGACGTGATATTCATGCAGTTTGTGAAGCTGCTGCTGTAATGTATAAATACGCAGAATCTAATAAGAATACAGATTTTCCAAATGCTATGGATTTTTACAAGCTATCCTTAGCTTTATATCGAGAGGCCCTTGACAAAAATCCTCATTTTCAAACAGCCATGTATAACGTTGCTTTGTTGCTATTTAAAATGAGAAGATATACAGATGCAATGACATACGGAGCTGAAATTTCTAAAATTGAGAAGGGAACAACAGAAACCAATGCTTTCTATGCTGCAAGAAATATGCTATGGACTGGCAATTTTGAAAGCGGACTCAAGTTTTGTGACAATTGGCTAAAAGCATATCCAAATTCAATTTGGTTGAAACGAGTTAGAGCAGAAATATTGGTGGATGGGTATGTTATTGATAACTATACAAAAGAGGGGAGTCCCATAGTTGAAAGGTCTAGTTTTGAGTTTTTTACAGAAATCATCAAAGATGCTAAAAATATGATTCCGTCCGACATCATATTTTTGGCAAAAATTCATTGCTGGATGGGAGAAACTGATGATATAGAATATGGAATTAAATTGCTTGAATGGGGAAAAGCACTTTATCCCAACTATTGGCATTTTGATTTCTACTTATCGGCATACGCTCTTAAATATAAAGACAATAAGAAAGCCTTGCAAGAAGCTTTAGATTGCCAGCGTAAAGCACCTTGGCGAGAAAAAGCATATAGTTTGTTAGCAAGTGCATACTCAGCCAACGGTCAGGAATGTCTTGCGCAAAAGTATAGAAATGAGTATAATAGAATTAATGCCAAAAAGAAAGAACTATACAATTCTTGTAAGGCATTATAATATTGTTAAACTTTAAAATTGTCAAATATGGTTATTGAAGTCACCAAGAAAAGCCTTTTAAAACTATGCGCTATTTTATTCGTCTTAGTAATGCTTGTGCTTTGTGGTTATGTTGCCTATATCCAAGGCTATAATCGAGGGTATGAATTTGGAGTTGCAGATACGACCCATAAGTATGAAAATCCGAAGGGAAATGGAAATAATTTCTTTGCAGAAGAAATCAATGAGAGAAGAGGATCGTTTAATGGTATGGCTATAAATCATCAATATATGATTTATCATTCTACTCCAAATTGCAAAGCAATTGAAAATGGTGTATCAATGGACAGGGCATATACAGATTCAACCTATCGTATGAGTAATTCTAAATTCTGTCCAAAATGTATGGACAAACGCTTAATTCAAAAATGTGAGCTGTTTTTGCAGGGTAATTTTAGCAACTAATTGTGGTCACCTAACAGATTTTTATAGACAATACTATTGCCTGGCATTAAGTGCTAGTCTAAGGTTAGGTGTTTTCATTTGTATAGTGCAGCACTTTCAGCAAGGCGAAGACGGCACAAAAAACGAAGAGGTCAAGGACAAAGAAGAACAACTGGGCTTGGTGACCGAGGTCGCAACCTTGAAAGTGAAAACTGAACAGTGTCAAGTTACAATAAAAGTAAATTGACACTGTTTAGCTTATGCTCTCTAAATTTCCAATATAATTCCGTGTATAGAATTTTATACCATTACACTTATCATTCTTCTGAAGTCATAGACATGGAATTTTACTCTCCCGTTTTTGAGGTGGAAGGTGTGGAGGTAATTTCTCATTTGGGCTTTTGTACGTTGTATAGGGCAATCATCATCCATATAGCATTCTTGATGAGATAGTAGATAGTCATAAGCTGGTACGCCAAAATAGTCCTCAACTGTATCAAGGTGCCAATGGCATATATGACCATCTTCTTGATAGCCGAACAGCTCTTTAGCCTTGTATAGCCAATCCTCTATCGGTCTTCCTGTCTCTTTATCTTTGCCTGATTTATGATAGTAATACTTGAGACAGTAAAGAATTGAAGGGTAGTCTTTCAAGTCAAAATCTTGATATGATTCATGTTCTCCCATGTTATTAATGTTTTAGTTTAAAAATATTTTATACGAAAAATCCGCAAGTTTCTGAAAATCAGTTACTTGCGGATTTTAAAAGCGGAGAGAGAGGGATTCGAACCCCCGGTACCTCTCGGTACGACGGTTTTCAAGACCGTTGTAATCGACCACTCTACCATCTCTCCAAATTCAGTCTGGATGACTATAGCTTGGTTTTCTTAAGCGGTTGCAAAGGTACTACTATTTCTTGGTTCCACCAAATATTTTGGCGATTATTTTTCAATTTTCTTCAAAAAAGTGCAATTTTTAGTGTTTTTGAGGCTTAAACAGCCTGTTTTTGGTGTGCAAAGGGGAGATGAGGATACAAAAAAGGGCTGCCGCTGCAGCCCCAACCTTGATAACCTTAAATCTAATACTATGAAAAACACACCGCAAAGATACGCTTTTTTTTTATTCGATTTGTACGAAAAATGGAAAATCTGCATATTCTGCTCTGTGTTTTTATATTTTTTAAAACTTCGACGCTGTCTTTTGTCTGTCGCTTATGCCAAATATCCTTTTTCCTTGAATTCTTCCATCAGTGGAAGGGCGAGAACTTTAGCGTCAGGGTGGGGAGCACCTGTCGTGCCCAAGGCTCTGAGGTCGAAGAAATGCTTCCAGTCGCTGATGAAGGCTGTGTGTACCAACTCGGTGTTGCAATCGAGTGGCAGGATGACACGTGCCTCCTGTGGTTTGCATCCAGCCTCTATCAACTTCATGTAGGCGAACTCGGCTGCTTGGTTGGCAAAGAACCAGGTATCGAGCAGTGTCCAGTCTTCTGTTTCCTGATTGGCGATGTCCTCACACAACTCTTGGAATTTCTCTTGGTTGTTTTCCAATGTATCGCTAAACTGGATTTCGTCCTCGGAGTCCAACTTGTCGGCAATGCCAGCTTTCTCTTCCACCCAAGTAGGGAGGTTGATGCTGATTTCGCTACCAAACTTGTTCTTGGTATAGTTGCAGTAGCGGGTGCTCTGCTCTGCCATGGAGTTGGCACGATGGCGATTATACTCTCTGGTGATGGCGATCTGGGTGGTGAAATGCACAGTGATGCGGAGTTCGTGCTTGCCTTCCTCGTAGTTGCTGAGATACTTCAAATCATCCATCGCTTGGTTCTCGGCGAGCACACGGAGATTGGTGGTGATATAGTCCTTGCCGTCGATGGTGTTGAGGCGAGAGAACTTGTTGTGGGTGTAGAGTGGTAGCTCGCCGTGGTTGCAGGTGAGGTATACCGTGCCATGTTCGAGCATGGCGAAGTGCTCGCTCTGAATCATTCTGCCCACGAAAGGCTTCGCCGAATCCTCGGTGGTGTTGTTCTCGCTCTTGTAACATACACGCCCAGCACGTTCTATCTGCTGATAGATGCCGAGCTCTCCTGGCTTTTGCTGCCAAATCTCATATTGGGGTCTTAGTATTTTCATTTTTGCTTAGCTATTTTTTTTGTTTTGGCTGCAAAGTTACATCATTTTGCGCATACAACAAAATTATTTTTTCTCTTTTTCTTCTTTCCTAATCTTTTGTTGTACCTTTGCAGATGATAAGCTGCACTTGGCATTATATAATAAGGTATATTTATTAGATAGGTATATGGTGTTATATATTAATAAAAAGGTGTAAGGATAATGTTTAACGACTAATAAGTGAATTAATGGAAATAAAACCGATAGCCCGTTTTCACTCTCCGTTCAGCAGTAAGTTTGGCATCCCGAAGCAAGCGGGATTGGTGGCTGAGTTGGAGGGGCAGATTGTGTTCGAGCCGGAGTATCGCAATGCCGATGCCCTTAGAGGGATGGATGGCTTCGACTATCTTTGGTTGATATGGGAATTTTCAGCCAACAAACATAAGGCGAATAGTCCTGTGGTGAGACCACCTGTGCTGGGAGGTAACGAGAAGATGGGTGTGTTCGCCACTCGCAGTCCTTTCCGTCCCAACAACATCGGCTTGTCGTCCGTTCGAATTTCCTGGATAGAGTGGGAGTCGAGCCGAGGACCGGTTATTCATGTAATGGGGGCGGATCTTATGGATGGAACGCCTATCTACGACATCAAGCCCTATGTGGTCTATGCCGATTGCCATCCCGAGGCTCGCAGTGGATTCGTGGATAGCAGGAAATGGGATAGATTGGAGGTTGTGATACCCGATGAGGTAAATCGAAGACTTCTATCTGATGGCTTGACACCGCATCAGATAGATGTTTTGAAGGAAGTTTTGGCACAAGACCCACGACCGCATTATCAAAAAAATCCTGATAAAGTGTATGGAATGCCTTATGAGGGAAAGGATATACATTTCTCAGTAAACGAAAATGTTCTTACTGTTAGGTAGAAATGTTTTTTGTATTAGATGTAAAAGTTTTTAGTACCAAGTTGAGATGTTGTACTGCGTCGAGAAACTTATGTATCACGTCGGGAAACTTATGTTTTGCGACGCAGAACATAAGTTTCCCGACGTGGAACATAAAACTTATTTAACTATAAATACTTTTACCCTTAGAGAAAGATTTTTTTAGCTAAGGGAAGTGCTTTTTGTTTTAGGATTTAATCGAAACTATTGTGCAAAAGTGGCAAAGTGTACATTGTCAAGCTTGATTTTGCAAGCCTCGTCGATGTCTTGCGCTTTTTGTGTGTAGAAGATGTAGGCGTTCTTGACGGTGATGTCGTGAACCATGCCTTCCGCACCATGGGCTACGATGCCGTTCTTGCAACCTCGCACGTAGATGTCGCTCATGTGGATGTCCTGGAAGTCGGGCAGAAACTCTTGTTTTACGGGGACTGTCTGCTGCTTGGCTCCCACATGGTTGTCGAAGTAGGTGGTCTCGAAGGTGATGGCATCGCCCGTGATATCGGTCATATAAATGTGGTCGATGAAGATGTTCTCGCTCTTTCCACCTCTCTTCACGGCACTCTTGAAACGTAAACCGGCATCTGTACCTTGGAAGGTGTTGTTGCGAACCACGATGTTCTTCATGCCTCCCGAGAACTCGCTGCCTATCACAAAACCGCCATGGGCATGGTAAACGGTGTTGTCCTGTATGTTGATGTTCTCGCAAGGACCAGCTTCCACACCTGCCGCTCCTGCTCCTCCTTTCATGCAGATACCATCATCGCCAGCATCTACAATGTTGTTGACGATGAGCACGTCCTTACAACTGGAGATGTCGATGGCATCGCCGTTCTGTGCATTCCAAGGACATTTCACTGTGATGCCGTCGATAATCACGTTCTTGCATCGAGTAGGGATGAGGTGGAAACGAGGACTATTTAATAAGGTGACTCCCTGTACGAGGACATTCTCGCACTCGGTGAATCGAATCATGTGCATGCGAACACGCTCTTGGTCGTCGATGTTGTCAACTACGTTAGGCTCGTGCTTCAGGTTGAGTGGATACCAGATGTCGCCTTTCTCATTGAGTGTGCCGCCCATCTGCTTGAACTGGTTCCATTCCACATCGCTCACCTTGCTTCGCTTCACGGGTCTCCACCATTCGCCGTTGCCGTCGATGGTCCCCTCGCCTGTGATGGAGATGTTCTTGCGCTTGCTGGCGTTGATGGCTGGGGTGGCACGCTTCTCTTTCAGCCCCGTCTTCTCATCGGTTTTGATGAGGTCGTTCTTGTCTTCGGAGAAAATGATGATGGCGTTCTTCTCCAGATGGAGGTCTATGTTGTCCTTCAGCGAGATGAGACCTGTGAGGTAGATTCCGGCAGGCACGTTGAGATGACCGCCGCCCATCTTGCTCAGTTTGCTGATGGCTTTGGAGAAAGCCTGGGTGTTCATGGTGAGTCCGTCACCATTGCCTCCACATTCCAAGATGCTCACTTGGTTGTTGGGGATTGTGGGGAGTTGAGGCTGTGACATTTGTACCGGCAAGTTTTGGTAATACTTGCCATAGTCGTTGGCTGCATGTGCCGTCAAGGCGAGTGCAAAGGCCAAGATTGAGAAAATGATCTTTTTCTTCATGTTGTTTTCTTGAAAGTTTAGTTTATAAGTTTGATTTGTTTAAAAACAGAAAAGGCGGCTCTAACCGAAGTCAGAAACCGCCTAAATGAAAGGAGGAG